>JAEEGL012387761.1_pt1 | contig 49577 bp, 45 predicted proteins | sample 9134231 | NCBI WGS metagenome assembly JAEEGL01 (sample SAMN16246548, study PRJNA631951) | gut metagenome | biome: gut microbiome; feature: rumen; material: fiber-attached | host: Bos | place: Iran: Karaj | collected 2018-10 | reverse complement strand
CATATGTATCAGTTCCTCAACGCGAGAAACAATAAGTCTCTCAGCCTTTCCCAGCAGATACTCGAGCCTACCGGATACGCCGAAGCGTGGACCGTGTTTACCGAGGGCTTTATAGCGACCAAGTGCTTTGATCTCGGCATCAACTACTGCACGATGATGAACTGCGAGAGCACCTTCTGCAATATTTTCCTGCCGAGCTACATCAGCATACAGGTCAATTCATATGGATGGACTATGGATGAGGTAGAGGAATATCTTACCACATACGGAATAGCGGACGCAGCCGATATCTTCTATGAGTACGCGGTAACGATGCCCGTATATGCTATGAGTTATGCTATAGGTTACTCATATCTGTATGAGATCTATCATTCCGTCGAGCCGGATACTCCTGAAGCGCATAAGGCATTTTTCGAAAAATACCTCAGCTATGGCCCCAATTACATGGATATGATGCTCGATTACATGTGCGATTGATGAAACTGATAGGCTATTACAGAAGCGCGCCCGATCCCAACGGGCGCGCTGTTATAGAAGAATACCTTTCCCGCCGCAGCTTGGATCCGCTGCTTATTCTGAATGATGAAGGCAGGGAGTATTCCTCGTTTCGCAAGCTGCAGAATCTTGTAAAACTGCGCGCGTGCGATCATGTTGTTATTCCATCCGGTTTTTCGCTCGGAGAGGATGGATTCATCTCGCTTGAAAACAGGATGTTTTTTGAACGAAACGGAGTCAAGCTCGTCGTTGCAGGCGAAGATGACCGCGATGAGCGTCACGCAATACTGTCGGGGATAAAGAGGATGTTCTCTTATCCTTCGGAATGGGATTCCGATTACGGTATTTCAATGCCGCTTCGTAATTCGAAAAACGTGTTTTCCCGCGTTCCGCCTTTCGGTTACAAAGTGGTCGAAGGCGAAGCCGTGATCGACCCTGAAGAGGCTGAAGCGGTCAAAATGGCTTTCAAGACGTATGCTGCGGGAGCTTCTTTTGCAAAGATATGCTCGAATCTTAAAAACTTTCGTTCCGCACGCGGACTGCCTTTTACCAATATGACCGTTAAAACGGTATTGAGGAACGAAAGATACCTGGGCAAAAGATCGAAGAAAGGTTATCATCTTCCTTCGATAATCACTTATGACGTTTGGCTCAAAGCCCACGAGAGGCTTGACAGGGATTATCCGACAGAGCCTGAGACCGAACCCGTGGTCTCTAACGTACTCTGCGACAGAAAGCCGTTATATTACCGAAGCCGGGATACGCTTGAATACTATAAACGCTGTATGGGATTCGAAAAATGCAGACCGATTGATTCCGGTGCGTTGGATAAGTCTTTGTTCAGAATAATTGCAAAAGCCGCTTCGGAAGAAAACGCCAAAAGGTTGATCCGCGATTATATCGCACCTTATTCCGCGAGAGCAAAAGAAGCCCTTAAAAAAGCGACGTATGAATACAACTTTGAGGTAGCAGAATCGGAACGCGGATTGAGAAGGATCATTGCAGGCGATCGCAGCCCCGAGATACAGAATTCCGTCGAAGCTTCATTTGACAGAAAAACGGTTTACGGGATGCGATTAAGAAGGATCCGTTCAGAGATAGAGCTTTGCGGCGTGACGGACGACATGGTGTTTGAGTTCTTTGAAAGAGCTCGAAGGATGGAATCGCTTTCCGCCGAAGAGAAGAGGTTTATAGCCGATACGTTTATTTACGCCGTCAGGATGAAGGATGGGGAGACCCTCGTATATTTAAGGCTTCCCGACCGGAAAAGGCTTAAAAAGATCCTGCTGTGATATTAAAACTGCCGCCCTTAATACGGGCGGCAGTTTTTGATCTAACATTCGATCACAGATCGAAATAGCGTTCAAACTCGGCAGGATGAGGAATGTTCTCGATACGCCTTGCTTCCTTGCGCTTGCGGTCGATCCAGATCTGAAGCAGCCTTTCGGGGAAGACACCGCCCTTGGTAAGATAGTCATGGTCGGCTTCGAGAGCGTCGAGCGCCTCTTCAAGAGTGGTGGGCAGCGCGTCGATCTTTGCCTTATCCTCTTCGGGAAGATCGAAAAGGTTAAAGTCGTAGGGGCCCCATCCGCATGCGGAAGGATCGATCTCGTTCTGAACGCCGTCGAGACCAGCCATCAGTATCGCGGCATATGCATAGTAGGGGTTGCAGGTCCCGTCGGGATTCCTGAGCTCGAAACGCTTTGCCATGGGGCTCTTTGCGTAAGCGGGGATCCTGATGACTGCGGAACGGTTCGCGGTTGCATAGCCAATCGTTACGGGAGCCTCAAAGCCGGGAACGAGTCTCTTGAAAGAGTTGGTGGAGGGGTTGGTGATAGCGCAGAGGGATTTAGCATGCTTTAACAGACCGCCCATGAAGTTGTGGGCAAGCTTGGAGAGCTGAGCATAACCATTCTCGTCATAGAAGAGAGGCTTGCCGTCCTTGGTAAGAAGCATGTGAACGTGCATTCCGTTGCCTGCTTCGCCGTAAATGGGCTTGGGCATGAAAGTGGCGGTGCATCCGTCTTCAACGGCGGCGTTCTTGATAACGTACTTCGTGACCATTGTGTTATCGGCCATCTTCTCAACGTCTGCAAGCTCGACTTCGATCTCAAGCTGACCGGGGCCGCCGACCTCATGATGATGGTACTTGACTTTAACGCCCCAATCCTCCATCAGCATGCACATGCGGCTGCGAAGATTGTAATACTTGTCCTGAGGGGCGCCGATGTGATAGCCGCCCTTATGCGGGATCTGAGTGCCGTTCGTACCGAGGCCGGTATTCCAATCGGCCTCATCCGTATCGATCTCACAGCGTACGCAGTTGGGACGGCTCTCAAACTGGATCTGATCGAATACGTGGAACTCGAATTCAGGCCCGATTATCATTTCATCGGCAATTCCTGTTTCGCGCATATAGTTGACTGCCGCGCGGATAACGTTGCGGGGATACTGATCGAACGGACGGTTGGCGGGACGGTCTATGATCATCGCGTCGCCGCTCATAGTAAGGGTAGCTACTTCCGCAAAAGGATCGACAGCGGCAGTTGAAAGATCGGGGATGAATACCATATCGCTGTTTTCAACGGGGGCATAACCGTAATTGGATCCGTCGAAACCGATACCGTATTTCATGGTATCTTCGGTAAAACGCTCTGCGGGGATGGTGATGTGCCTCCAACGGCCATCGATGTCGGTCATTTTGAAATCGACCATTTCGATATTGTTGTCAACAATGAATTCCTTTGCCTGCTCAATATTCTTGAACATAACAGACCTCCGAAGTAATAATAGTGAGGTGATCCTCATATATCATTTTGGCAGTATCAGACAATAATGTCAAGGCTTTTTATCAATATATTTAATTGTATCAAAAAGTCGCCGATCATAAAAAGCGCCGGGATCAAACCGGCGCTTTTAAAATCCAGTCTGGGATCATGCTTCCCAATCGATATCGTCTTCATCCTCTTCCGGAGGTTTTTCATGGACCTTGATCTGCAGCCTTGTTACGCGAAGGTTTTCGATCTGCTTGACCGTGATGGTCAGATTCTCAAAATCAAAGGATTCTCCCTTTGCGGGATAGCCGCCGAGCTGCTCGATGGCCCAGCCGCCGACAGTCGCGTTATCATCGTCAAAGTCGTCGTCATCGATCTCGAATTCATCGAGCAGATCGTAGATCCTCATATCGCCGTCACATTCATACGTGTCGTCGCTGATCTTAACGAGCTCATCCTGGACTTCATCGGTCTCGTCCCAAATATCGCCAACGAGCTGTTCGAGGATATCCTCCATGGTAAGAAGACCCATCGTTCCGCCGTACTCGTCGGTAACTATGGCAAGATGCAGCTTCTTTTCCCTCAGCTCACGAAGCGCCTGGGGGAGGATGGTGGTCTTATGAAGATAGACCACGGGGAGCATGTGCTCGCGGATATTAAGGGGAGTATCGTCCGCAATAGCCTTTAATACCTCGTTAAGGTGGATAACGCCGATTATGTTGTCGATGGTATCCTCGTAAACGGGTATCCTGGAGAAGTTTGACGATAGAATGGTATCGATTATTTCATCGGTGTCGTCGTCGATGTCTACGGCGACCATATCAACTCGAGGAGTGATTATTTCATACGCATAGATATCGGGGAATTCAAGCGCGGACTGCAGAAGATCGCTTGTCTGCTCGTCTATGACGCCTTCTTCTTCAACCGTGTCGATGATCTCCGAAAGCTCCTCCTCGGTAACATTTGAGTCGTCGGTCACGTTGCGCGACCACAGCTTGGAGCAGAGCTTGACCAGTTTTGAAACCAGCCAAACGAGCGGAAACAGTATAACTCCGAGCACCTTTAAGAACGAAGCCTTGTTCATCGCGAATCTGTCCGGATTGCGCGTTGCGACCATTTTAGGCGTGATCTCGCCGAATATCAGTATCAATACCGTCATGACCGCTGTGGAGATAACGGCGGCCCAGTTTTCGTTCAAAACCTTAGTCTCAACGAGCAGGAGTATGAACAACTCGGTCGAGATAGTGGAGGAAGCGAGATTGACGAAATTGTTGCCTATGAGTATGGTGCTTAACAGATCGTCGTATCTTGAATAATTAAACAGAGCGATCCTTGCTTTTCGGTTGTTCTCCTCATCGGCAAGATGGCGCAGCCTGTTTTCATTCAATGATGAATACGCTATTTCGGAGCCGGAGAACAGAGCCGAGAATCCAATAAGCGTGAGGAGCGCCGTTATATAGATCGTGATCAACAGTTCAGAGGTCATTTTGCCGCCTCCTCGCCGTTTGATTCGGTCGTTTCGGAATCGTATTCGTCGAATATCTCTCCGACGAGCTCTTCAAGGATATCCTCAACAGTTATTATTCCGAGTATGTCGCTGCGCTCGCTAACGAAAGCGATATGAGTTCTGCTCCTTGAAAGATCGAGCAAAAGCTCGTCGACGGGCATATCGGGGCGAACGAAATACGGCGTATCGAGAAGATCGACAAGATCAAGCTCCTCGTGCAGTTTTATGTACTCGCGGAAGAAAGCGCGAATAAGCACAACGCCAATGACGTTCCCCTTGGAGTTCACAACGGGAAGCCTTGAATGGCTGGTCTGTTTTAATTGCCTGAACTGCTCTTCAACGGGAAGCGACTCGTCGAGTTTTTCGACCTTGTCCCAAGGGGTGTAGCACTCGCTTACCGTGCGGTTCGAATACTGAAGCACGCTGACCATCAGTTCGGCGGTCGCGTCTTCCTGGGTGTCGTTTTCTTCTCTTTCGTCTTTAAAGGTTTCAATGATATCGACGAGCTCATTCTCGGTAACCGAAGGAGCGTCGATATCCCTTGCAAAGAGCTTTCCAATGCCTCCGCCGATCCATGTGAATACCGCGGATAAAGGAGTCAGCATTTTCATAAGCACGTAAAGTGAACGCCCGATGCTGAGCGAGTACTTTTCGTTGCAGGCCTTCGCGTATGATTTGGGGATCATCTCTCCGAGCAGGAATACGAGAATTGTTATGATGACTGTCGAAACAGTCAGCGCCAGAGCAAGATAACTCGTCCCGGCAAAGAGCTGACGCGTGATCAGAACCGCGATCGCGGAGCATCCGATGTGCATCAGATTGTTCCCGATCAGCAGGGTGGTCAGAGCCTTATCGAAATTGTTCAGAATGTACATTACGTACTTGGCTCTTTTGTTTCCGTCCTCGGCGTAGGATTTCATCCTCACCTTGTTAACGGAAGCAAGCGCAATTTCACAAGACGCAAAATAGGAGCTTATCGCAAGGAAAAGCACCAAAAGAACTGCGTATATGATTATTATCCTTGTATCGACGTCAGAACGGATAACAAGAAGTGTTAAGGGATCTGCTCCAACTGAAGCAGAAGATGGCATAACAGATGTCAAACATCGCCATATACTGCCATCATCCATTGATGAGACCAACTCCTCTCAAAATTTATCTTTATTATTATAAAACAACGATTTGGAATTATCAAGTATATTTTATTATCGTTTCTATGATCATAGGCTTTTATAATCAATTGACGATGAGAAGGCTGAATGGTATAATACTGTTCGGAGGATAAAAAGATGAGCGTCATGGTTTTTTTGAAAAACAAGGATCTTAACACTTCGACTGCAGTAGATAACGTCTTTATAAAAAGGTTCATGCCTCTCGCGCCTGAACTTGCTGTCAAAGCATATCTTTACGGATTGATGCTTCTTTCCTCTTCATCATCGGAAGATAACGATCTGGCTTTGGCCCTCGGCTGCTCCGATGAGGATATCAAAGCCGCTTTCCATTACTGGCAGTCTGCAGGGATAGTCAGGATAATATCGGATGAGCCGCTGCAGGTGCAGTATCTTTCCGCGGATAAGGCGGTCAATAAACTGCTTGATCCCGATTCCGATTCGGAATACGCCGGCTTTTTATTAAAGCTTCAAAGCGTGCTCGGAACTCGTATGCTCACCGGAGCTGAATTGTCCAAGATCTATGATTGGCTCGAAGTATTCGGCTTCGAGCAGGACGCTGCTTTGGAGATAGTGCGCTGCAGCCTTGATAAAAAAGGCGTAAAAGCAAGCGTTTCTTATATGGATTCTGTTGCGAAAAGGCTTGCGGAAAAAGGATGCTTCACTTATGATAACGTTGCTTCTGCTCTTGCCGAGGAAGAAGCCGCCGCGGTCAACGCCACCAAAATACTTAAACGCTGGCATCTGCACAGGCCTTTGACTGAAGATGAGCTTGCTCTTTATAAAAAGTGGACCGGCGATTGGGGCTTCGATGAGAAGATGATAGATCTCGCGCTGGAGAAGATGATCACGGCTTCAAAGCCCTCGTTCGCCTATCTCGACAAGATCCTTAACGGTTGGCATGAAGAGGGGACGGCAGACTCGTTTAACGCCGAAGAGATCAAAAAGCACGATGACGCCGTTATTGAGCTTACACGTCAGGCATGCAAGCGGGCCGGTATCAAATCCAGGCCCGGAGCGGAATACCGCCTGACCGTCAGAGAATGGCTTGACGAGTGGCATATGAGCGCCGAGCTGATACTTCTAGCCGCGGATTATGCCAAAGAGAGTTCAAAGCCTTTTGCTTCGATGAGATCAATTGTATCCGAGTGGCACGAACACGGTATCTCCGGGATCAGGGAAGCCTCCGAATATTATGAAAACAATCAAAAATTCAAGAGAAATTCCTCAAACAAGAAGAATTCTTCGGGGAAATACATTAAAGGGAAAGATTATTCAAGAGACGATCTGAAAAAACTCGGGATCAGCCTTGATATAGGCGGAGATAAGTAAAAATGAGCAATTATAATTTAAGTTTTAACAGAGATGCGGCAGAGGAGCTCTCCAGAAGGAAGAGCGCTTCGATGCGCATCATGCGCGCGAGAAGAGAAGAGATACGGAAGAATTTCCCCTCTATTGAAGAAATAATACACGAAAGCTCCGATATAGCGTTTGAGTTTGCCAACAGGATACTTGAAGAGCCCGAAAGGACGGGTGAGCTCGAAGCTCTTGCAAAGCAGTTTAACGAATCCAAGAACGCCGAATTGAAGGCCGCCCTGCTTGAAAACGGCTTCCCGGCGGATTATCTTGAAACGCCCTATGTATGCCCCATCTGCCGCGATACGGGTTCCGTTGACGGCGAAATGTGCAAATGCATCAAAAAGCACCTGATCGAAAAGAGCGAAGCGGGATCGGGCCTTAACAGAAACGAAAGATTCGAGAGTTTCAGACACGATCTGTTTTCCGATCCGAACGACAGGAAAAAACTCGAAGAATTATACCGCTACTGCGTCGGTTATGCAGAAAGCTTCCCGAATAACGATATCAAGGATATGCTTTTATTCGGCGCGCCGGGAGTGGGTAAATCCTATCTGCTTAATTCGATCGGCTGCAGGGTTTCCGAAAGGGGCTATTCGGTACAGAGGCTGACCGCGCATAAGCTTATCGAATCTACGCTTGACGTGATCCGGGATTACGAGGCGCCCCGTCCCGATTACGTTATGCCCGATCTTCTGATCATCGACGACCTCGGCACGGAACCGCAGATCGGCAACGTCACTCTTGAAACGCTTCTTTCCGTGATCAGCGAAAGACAGGACGAGGGCAAACCCACGCTGTTTGCAACGAATAAAGATATCATCGATATTCAGGAGCAATACGGATCGAGGATATTCTCGCGGCTGGTTTCTCCGAGAACTGTCCGCGTGATAGAAGTTGACACTCCGAGCATCCGTATGATGAAATTCTGATTCATATCGTTCGGCCTCCGGCATATAGTTTAGCGATTAACAATGCTTGGAGGAAACGATGAAGGTTTTAGTTATAACAAAAAAGACTCTGTTAATTATAGCCGCCGCGATAATTGCCTTTATTGCCGCGGTTATTGTTATTCTTCTGCTTGTTGGAAGCGGCGCTAAAAAACACGATGCACCGGAGAATGATACGCGAGACAGAAATGCGGTCTATACTATCTCATCCTCTTCCGGGAGCTCTCTTCTTTCAAAAGAAGACGAATATGAAACGGCTGTGCTCGCAGGCTTTAAAAGGGAGCTTCCCGTTTATTCGGTCGAAAGATCCGATAAAAAGATCGCTCTTACCATCGACGCGGCATGGGATGACGATAAGACGCCGTTCATCCTCGAAACGCTTGCAAAGTATAACGTCAAGGCGACTTTCTTTCTTTGCGGCTCGTGGGTAAAAGCTTATCCGGAAATGGTAAAGGCCATTCATGAATCGGGGCATGAAATAGGCAATCATTCGATGACTCATCCTCATATGGCGAAGCAGTCGCCCGATGATATCAAAACCGAAATAACTGAACTTGATGGCAGGATCAAAGAGATAACGGGGGAGAGTACTGCGTTATTTCGCGCGCCATACGGCGAATACAACGATACCGTTATCCGTACAGTACGTTCAACCGCGCATGAGCCCATACAATGGAATATCGATACCATCGACTGGAAGCCCGAACGAAGCTCGCAGACAATACTTGATACGGTTCTTCCTAAGTTGAAGGACGGCAGCATAATACTCTGCCATAATAACGGATATAAGATAGAAGAATACCTGCCGACTCTGATAGAGACCGCGCAGGCGCAGGGGTACGTATTTGTTACCGTCGGCGAATTGCTTATTGAAGGCGAAACGGTTATAGACGTCAACGGAGTACAAAAAGCAAAATAATAATAAAAAAGCCCGGAATACGTACTTGATCCGGGCTGTATTCATGTTCTTTATTCCTTAATAGATCAGATAAGCGCCTCGGCAAAGCTGCGCGCATCGAAGGGTTGAAGATCGTCGATCCCTTCGCCTACGCCTACAAAGCGGATGGGAAGGCCGAGTTCGTTCTTGACCGCAACTACCACGCCGCCTTTTGCGGTTCCGTCAAGCTTTGTAAGGATGATGCCCGTAAGGCCGCAGCTTTCTCCGAAAGCCTTCGCCTGCGCGATAGCGTTCTGACCGGTAGTGGCGTCAAGCACGAGCAGCACTTCAACGTGCGCTTCGGGAAGCTCGCGGTCTATCACCCGGCGCATCTTGGCAAGCTCGTTCATCAGGTTCTTTTTATTATGAAGACGGCCTGCGGTATCGCAGATCAACAGATCGAGCTTTTTGGATCTGTATGAGGCGATGGCGTCAAAAACGACCGCTGCGGGATCGGCGCCTTCTCCGTGCTTTACAATGGGTACTCCAGCCCGTTCCGCCCAGATCGTAAGCTGTTCAGCGGCGGCGGCCCTGAAGGTATCGGCGGCGGCCAGCATGGGCTGCTTTCCTTCGGACTTATACATATGGGCAAGCTTGCCTATCGAAGTCGTCTTGCCAACGCCGTTGACGCCAACAATAAGGATGACGTTATCGCCTTCCTCGGCGAGGAAGGGTACGTCGGAATACATATGCTCTTCAAGTATGTCGACAAGAGCCTTTCTTGCTTCGCCGCGGTTGGGTATCTTATCGGCTTTTATCTTCATGCGAAGCTGGGAGAGGATATCCTCGGTCGTTTCAAAGCCGCAGTCTGCCATTATAAGCGCATCCTCAAGCTCTTCGTAAAATTCGGCGTTGATCTTCTCGTCGGAGTTTCCGAAGATCATTCCCAACAGGCCGCCCCTTGTTTTGGAGAGTCCTTCCTTCAGCCTTGCAAAAAGCCCGGGTTTCTTTTCGGTTTTCTTTTCCATTGATGCTCCTTTTTATGCGGTTTCCCTTGTATCGTTGAATCTGGCTGAAATGAGCGTTGAAACGCCCTTTTCTTCCATTGATACACCGTAGAGCGAATCGCATACTGCCATTGCGCCTTTACGGTGCGTGATGATTATAAACTGAGTATTCTCGGAATAATTCTTCAAATACTCCGCGTAGTTATCCACGTTAGCCTCGTCGAGCGAAGTATCGATCTCGTCGAGTATGCAGAAAGCGGTGGGTTTCAGCTTCAGTATCGCAAAGAGCAGCGCGATAGCAGTAAGCGCCTGCTCTCCGCCGGACAGAAGCGAAAGCAATTGAAGCTTCTTTCCGGGAGGCTGAGCGATAATATCGATATCGCAGTTGAGTATGTCGCTCGAATCGGAAAGCATGAGCTCCGCCTTGCCGCCGTGGAAAAGCTCTGTAAACGTTGAAGAGAAGTTGGCCTGGATCAATTTGAATTGTTCGGCAAACTCTTTTTCCATTGTTGCAGTCAGACGCTTTATGATCTCAGTAAGATCGGTCTCGGCCTGCTTGAGATCGTCGCATTGAGCTTTGAGCTGCGCGTGACGTTCCACAACGTTCCTGTAATCCTCCACGGAAGCGGTGTTGACTTCGCCGAGCCCGCGAATCTCCGAACGCAGCTCGTCGGCCCTGACGTGTGAAGCGGTCACGGCTATCTGGCGGCGGAAGGGGAGAGCGTTTTCGTAAGTCAGCTCGTAATCCTGCCAGATGCGTTCGGTCATATTGTCGAGTTCAAGCTGTAAACGGTTAAGGTTAAGTTCGTATTTATGCGATCTTTCCCTCATCTCGTTAAGCTCGGAGCTTTCCTTGTCTCTTCTTTCGCGAAGATCGTCGACGTAACGAAGCTTTTCCGCGCGTTCCTCTTCGAGAGAATGCATTTCGTCCGTCAGGGAGTCGACGATCGAACGCTCTCCTGTAATATCGACAGTCATTCCGGAAAGCTTTTCGTGCGCTTCCGAAAGCTCCTGAAGAAGGCCTTGGGAGGCTCGTTTGTTATTAACGACCGATTCGTTAAAGGAAGCTATCTCCCGCTCGATCCTGTTGAGCTCGTTTTCAGCGGCTGTAAGCTCTTTATTAGCAGCAACGTGACGAACCTTAACGGCAGTAAGGTCGTCGTTTGCTTTTTGCTGATTCATGCGCAGAGCGTTGATTTCAGCCTGAACACGCTTAATATCCTCGGCGGTGGAGGCGTTGCCGGTATTCAATCCGGTCTCAAGCTCCGAAGCTTCCTTTACCTGAGAATCGATATCGTTGATGTTATCCTCGATCTGCGAGAGCTCAGAATCGTATTTTTCGGCCTGCTGGCGGTTTTTGACGACGTACTGCAGAACGATATCGTGCTTTTCCTTCAGCGCGCCGCGTTTGATATCGAGCTTGCGGATCTCTTCGCCAATCAGTTCGATTTTATCGTTTGCGGGAGCAAGCTGTTTTTCAAGCTCCGCTGAAGCGGCGATGTTCTCTTCGATATCCGAAGCTATCTGCTTGATCTTTTTATCGAGCTGATTCAGCTCGCGTTCGCGGCCGAGAAGGCTGAATTCGCGCTTTTGAGCGCTGCCGCCCGTCATCGATCCGCCGGGGTTCATTATATCGCCCTGCAGAGTCGCTATACGGAAAGACGAATGAGCCTTTTTGTTAATGGCTATTCCGACGTCGAGATCTTTTACGATTACCGTTCTTCCCAAAAGGTTTTCGGCAATGCCGCGGTAACGGGGGGAGAATTTTATAAGCTCGGAAGCTACGCCATAGCAGCCTTCAACGTTGATATAAGATCTTTCCTCTGCGCTTAAAAGCCTCGATCTCATGGCGCTGACAGGCAGCAGGGTGGCGCGGCCGTATTTTTTGACGCGCAGATATTCTATTACCTTCTTTGCCTCCTGCTCCGTAGGAACAACGATGTTCTGCAGAGCGGAGCCGAGCGACATTTCAACCGCCAACTCATACTCGGGAGGAACGGTTATAAGTTCCGCAACAACGCCCTCGATAAGGGAGGAGAGGGAAACGTCCCTTTCGGCGTCGCGCAGCAGATCGCGAACACTCGAATAGTAGCCCTCGTGGGAGCGCTTCATTTCCGTAAGGACTTTCTGTCTTGATTTAGCGGCGCCGAGATCGTTTTCGAGCTTATGCCCAAAGAGCTTGGACTGGTTGATTTTGAAATTGATGCCGTTTATTTCGTCGACGGCGGATTTCTGCTTTTGACGCAGATCGTTTATCGCGGCGGCGACTTCTTTATCCTGGGAAGAGCACTCTTCGTCTTCCAGACGGAGCTTTTCGCCCTCTTCTTCGACTATGGCCTTTTCTTTGCGAACGGCGTCTATCCTGTCAAATAGCGCCTTTTTCATGGCGTCCAGACGCGAAAGCCTGCTTTTGGCGTCTGAAAGGCGGTTGAGCCTTTCCATCATGGATTGCTTGTGCGCTTCGAGCTCTTCCTCTTTGGCGGATAGTTCGGATGTGATAGAGGCAAATCCGGCTTCTATGCTTTCGAATTCCTTCTCTGCGGCTTCAGCTTCCCGCGTCAGCCGTGAAATGGTTTTATTCAATTCGGTCCTCGAAGATTCGCCGGAAACGATCCTTTCACGAGCATTATCCGCTTCGGATTTGAGCCTTTCGCGTTCTTTTTCAAGAGCGACTATCTTTTCCCTTAGCACCTTTTCTTCGCCGGAGTGCGCTTCAACGCTGGCCGTCGCGCTTAAAAGCTTTTGAGATACTTCGCTTATTGCGGCAGAGATGCTCCTTTCCGCTTCTTCGCCTTCGGATAACGTGCCGGCGAGAGTCTCGGATGAAGCTGCAGCAAGCTCGATCTGTTCTTTAAGCTGCTCGATCGAACCGCCAAGCTGTTTGATGCGCTCGGACGATTTTTCGTATTGATAGATATAGAGGTTGATATCGATATCCTTTAGCTCGTCGCGAAGCTTCAAATAGCGGAGAGCCTTTTCGCTCTGTTCGCGCAGGGGTTCGATGCGACCTTCGAGCTCAACAAGGATATCGTCGAGCCTGACGAGATTCTTCTGCGTGTTTAAAAGCTTTCTTTCGGCTTCTTCCTTGCGTGCGCGATATTTGTTTACGCCGGCAGCTTCTTCAAAAGCGGTGCGCCTGTCGGCGCTCTTTTCGGAAATTATCTCCGCAACGCGGCCCTGACCTATTATAGAATAGCCGTCTTTACCGACGCCGGTATCCCTGAACAGCTCGTGGATATCCTTCAATCGGCACGCGGAACGGTTGATATAGTATTCGCTTTCGCCGGAACGGTATGCTCGCCTTGTAATACAGACTTCCTGGTAGGGAGTCAAAAGCTCTCCGTCGGTATTGTCGAAATGGAGTGAAACTTCGCAGAAGGAAAGAGGACGGCGCTTCTGCGTGCCGCCGAAGATGAAGTCTTCGACCTTTTTGCCTCGAAGGGCTCTTGCGCTCTGCTCGCCCAAAACAAATCGAAAAGCATCGGCAATATTGCTTTTGCCGCATCCGTTGGGCCCTATTATTGCGGTGATACCGCCCGGGAACGAGAGCTCCTGCTTTTTTGCGAAGGACTTGAAACCGTTGATTTCGATCTGTGTCAGTCTCATAGGCCGTCCTCCGAATGAGCGGGATCGATCGCGCCGAGCATCATAAGCGTGGCGTGAGCCGCGTTCTGACCGGCTTCCTGCTTTGAGTAGCCCTGACCTCTGCCGAAAGGCTTGCCGTTTATGACGGCTTCTATCGTGAATAAACGCTTATGATCCGGCCCGCTGACGGAAACGACGTCATATTCAAGAGAACCGGAATGATTCTGCTGAACGAATTCCTGGAGAAGGGTTTTAAAATCCTTCACGCTGATCGTTTTGACTGCTTCGTTAATAAAATCGACGGCAAAACCCAAAGTGAACTTTTTGGCGGGTTCGACGCCGCCGTCAATATACATTGCGCCGATGACCGCTTCAAGCGCGTCGGAGAGTATGGAAGGCTTCTCTCTGCCGCCGGTATGCTCCTCGCCGTGACTCAAAAGCAGGTATTTGCCAAGGCCGATCTTCATGGCGGCGTCGAATAAAGCGTTCTCATATACCGCGCGTGAACGTATCCTCGTCATAAGTCCTTCGTTCATGGAGGGATTGTTTACGTAAAGATACTCGCTGACGATCAGTTCGAGAACGGCGTCGCCCAAAAACTCAAGGCGTTCGTTATGGCCCGAGCTTCTGTTTTCACCTTTGACGTATGAAGTGTGGGTAAGAGCTGTATTGAGTAATTCGACGTCTTTGAACTGATACTCCAAAGTGTTCTGCAATTGTTTCAGCTCTGATAATCTGGCTTCGTTGATCTTCATTTCATGTTACCGGGATGTGTACTCTTTCCAAAACAAGCCAAAGGCCTGCACGACTGAGCTGAAAAGCAGGGCCGATGCAGGCGATTGGCATGCATTGATATTATTTCTGCTCTTCGATTATTGCGGCGATCTGGCCAACGGTCTTTACTTCGGCAAGCTGCTCGTCGGGGATTTCAACACCGTAATTGTTTTCAAGATCCATAACGAGTTCTACCAGGTCGAGAGAATCGGCTTTCAGATCCTCGACAAAACGGGTTTCGGGAGTGATATTCTCCACGGGGATATTGAACTGCTCGGCAATAGCCTTGCGGATTTCTTCAAACATTAAGAATTACCACCTTTCTTTAAATTCCAGAGTATTTTAACTCATGAATCAATAATTGTCAATCATTGCTTTCGGATTCCGATAAAGCGCTGATACCTTCGGCGATCTTTTCGGTCACGCAGCCGGAAACGTACTGCCTTGCCTGTCTTATCGCGGAAACTACGGCCTTTGCGTCGCTTGACCCGTGGGCCTTAATTATACCGCCGTTAATACCAAGGAGCGGCGCTCCGCCGTACTCGGTATAGTCCATGGTCTTTTTGACGGCTTTGAAAGCGGGCTTTGCAAGAAAAACGCCTATCTTGGCCCTGTAGGATGCGCGCACCTCTTTTTTGATCATCCTGAATAATGCTTCGGCAAGTCCTTCCGCCTCCTTCAGGATAACGTTTCCTGTAAATCCGTCGGTAACGAGAACGTCGTATTTGCCGGAAAAGATCTCCCTTGCTTCGCAGTTGCCGGCAAAATTGACGGGCGTATTTGCAAGGAGACCGTAAGCAGCCTTTGAAAGCTCGTTTCCTTTTGCGGCCTCTTCGCCGTTGTTTATAAGCCCAACGGCCGGTTCTTCAACGCCCATGACGCCTTCCATATATGCTTTGCCCATGATCGCGAATTGCTGGAGATACTCGGGCTTGCAGTCGGCGTTTGCTCCGCAGTCGAGAAGCAGGAACGGCTTTACCGGAGTCGGCATGACGGGGGCGAGCGCGGGGCGTTTTACGCCGGGAATCCTTCGAACTATAAGTGTGGCTCCCGTGAGCACCGCGCCGGTAGAGCCGGCCGAGATCAGACAATCGGCTTTATGCTCTGCCATTATCTCCATTGCAGCAACAAGGGAGGAATTCTTTTTGCGCTTTATCGCGAGCGTGGGCTGCTCGTCGCAGGTGATCACTTCCGGAGCGTGTACTATCGTGATCCTTGACATATCGGGCGCGTCTATAAGAGCGAGCTCTTCTTTAATGCCGCTCTCATCGCCTGTTAGTATAACCTCAAAATCTCCCCATTCACGAAGCGCTTTGCATACGCCGTTTATGATTGCTTTCGGGGCGTTGTCTCCGCCATAAGCGTCAATTACCAGCTTCATACTGCATCTCCTTATATTTAAATCAAATTATTATACATCATTATCGATCGGAATACAATCAAATATATTCAAATAAAACCTTGACAATACTGTATTATGGTGTATAATCATCAAAGTGTAAAGCTGAATAACTTTACACCATTCATCGGAACGATTTACCGTTACAGGAGCTAGGATGACCGATAAGGCTGAGCTTTCAATACTGCTTGATTATTACGGAGCGTTTCTTACTGAACGGCAGTATGAGCTTTCCTGTATGAGCGCGGATGAGGATATGTCTTTAAGCGAGATAGCGGAACAGGTCGGTATTTCAAGACAGGCCGTCAGGGACAGTTTATCAAAGGCTTCCGCGCAGCTCCACGAATTCGAAGACCGGCTCCATTATGCCGAACACGACAGGCTTCTTCGCGGGATAGCCGAGCTGCTGCGAAAATCGCTTGAACTTGATGAAAACGGCTTGAGGAACGCCGCTGCCGAAGCCCTTGAAAAGATCAATGAAGTCATTAAATGATTTCAAGAAGAAACTCTTTTGACCTTATAACGGAGGTTGCACATGGCGTTTGAAGGTTTAGCTTCAAAGCTTCAGAATATTTTTAAGAAACTCGGGAACAAGGGAAAGCTTACCGAAAAAGAAGTTAAGGAAGCCCTTCGCGAAGTAAGGCTCGCTTTGCTTGAAGCGGACGTAAACTACACGGTAGTGAAAAAGTTCGTCAATCAGGTAACGGAGCGCGCCGTAGGCAGCGAGGTGCTTGAAAGCCTCACTCCCGCGCAGCAGGTGATAAAGATCGTCAACGAGGAACTGACTCAGCTCATGGGCGGTTCCGCCGCAAAGCTCGATTACGGCTCCAGAAAACCTTCCGTGTTCCTGCTTTCCGGTCTGCAGGGCGCCGGTAAAACCACCATGGCAGGTAAGCTCGCGACCTATCTTAAAAAGCATCAGTCGAAGGAATCGCTCCTCGTTGCCTGTGATATCTACCGTCCCGCGGCGATAAAGCAGCTGCAGGTGGTAGGCGAAAAAGCAGGAGTTAAAGTCTTTGAAAGAGGTCAGGCCGATCCTGTTGAGACCGCAAAGCTTGCCGTACAGTTTGCCGAAAAGAACTTCCTTGACGTCGTTATCATCGATACCGCAGGCCGTCTTCATATCGACGAGACCATGATGGATGAGATCGCAGCCGTCAAGGAGGCGGTCGATCCTTCCGAAGTATTGCTTGTTGTCGACGCGATGACCGGCCAGGACGCCGTAAACGTTGCCAAGGCCTTCCATGAAAAGCTCGGTCTGACAGGCGTTATCCTTACAAAGCTCGACGGCGATACTCGCGGCGGCGCCGCTCTTTCCGTAAGGGAAGTCACCGGAAAGCCCATCAAGTTCTCCGGCACGGGCGAAAAGCTCACCGATCTTGAAGTTTTCCATCCCGACAGGATGGCTTCGAGGATACTCGGCATGGGCGATATGCTCTCTCTCATAGAAAAGGCCGAACAGGCCTTCGATGAAAAGAAAGCGCTTGAGCTTTCTCAGAAGATCCGCAAGGATGAATTCACCCTTGAAGACTTCCTCGATCAGTTCGAACAGGTCAAGAATATGGGCTCTTTGGAAGAGCTTGTAGGAATGATACCCGGCATGAATTCGGACAAATTCAAGGACGCGCAGGTCGACCATAAGGCGATAGCGAGGAACGAAGCTATCATTAAGTCTATGACAAAGGCCGAAAGGAACAAGCCCGACCTGCTTAACGCCAGCCGTAAGCGCCGCATAGCCAAGGGCAGCGGGACTACCGTTCAGGAAGTCAACAGGCTTTTGAATCAGTTCGAGCAGACCCGTCAGATGATGAAAAAGCTTACTGGCGGCAAGTTTAAGAAAAAGAAGGGCAACAGAAAAGGATTCTTCGGCTTCTGACGCCAACTGCTGTGCCATTAACGGTTATTCCGTGTGGATATAAACTATTATTGAAATCATTTAACTCAGGAGGTTATTTATCATGTTAAAGATCAGGCTTCGTCGTATGGGCGCCAAGAAGGCTCCTTTCTATCGTATCGTAGTCGCTGATTCCCGTGCTCCCCGCAATGGCGCTTTCGTTGAAGAGATCGGTTATTACAACCCCATTGCCGAGCCCGTCGTCCTCAATGTAGACGCCGAGAAGGCCCGCACCTGGATGAAGAACGGCGCTCAGCCCACCGATACCGTACGCGCTCTGCTCAAGAAGTCCGGCGCTATCGACTGATGATCAAAATGGAAGAGAACGTCGTTACTACCGACAGTATGGCGGCTCTTGTCGAATACATCGCCAGGAACCTCGTTGACGAACCCGAAGAAGTCAAGGTCGCGGTCAAAGAGGGAGAGGACGGCGTTGTTGTGATAGAGCTTACTGTCGCAAAGGATGATATGGGAAAAGTCATCGGAAAGCAGGGCCGTATAGCTAAGGCTATAAGGACTGTTGTCCGTGCTGCTTCCGTAAAATCCGAAACCAAATTCACCGTTGAAATAGTTTGATAATGGATCATTTTCGTATTGCCCAGATATTGCGTCCTCACGGGATCAGGGGAGAGATCAAGGTCTATCCCCTGACGGATGATATCTCGCGCTTCAAAAGGCTCAAAGAAGCTTATCTGGAGCGTAACGGGCAATATGAAGCCGTTATCGTTGACGGCGCGAAATACGTTTCCGACGCCGTCGTTTTGCATATCGCAGGCTGCGATACGCCCGAAGATGCAGAGAAGCTTCGCGATCTGTATCTTTGCGTTGACAGGGAACACGCCGTTAAGCTTCCCAAGGGCGTCTATTTCATTTCCGATATCATCGGATGCGAAGTAAAGTCCGATGCAGGCGAAATCCTCGGTAAGGTCGTCGACGTGCTTGAGACCAACGCCAATGACGTTTACGTTATCGAAGGCGCAAAACGTCTGTTGGTTCCCGCGCTTAAAAAACTGCTCGTTAAAGTTGACGTAGAGAATAAGAGCATCGTTTTCGATTCGGTTGTTCTTTCGGAGGTCGGGCTTTTTGAGGATTGACGTACTTACACTTTTCCCCGAGATGTTCGACGGAGTGTTCCATACCAGCATGCTCGGAAGAGCGGAGGAGAAGGGCATCCTCGAATTCAAAGTGCATAATATCCGAGACTACTCCGCGAATAAGCATCACAACACCGATGATTATGCGTTCGGAGGCGGAGCCGGTATGGTCATGATGCCTCAGCCCATATTCGATTGCATGGAAGCCGTCGTCGGCGATGAAAAAGCCAGGCGCATCCTTATGACTCCAAGGGGAAGGACGCTGACTCCCGAGATCGCCAAAGAGCTTGCGCTTGAAGAAAGGCTCGTTATACTTACCGGTCACTACGAGGGGCTTGACGAGCGCATACAGGAGCTTATAGACGACGAGATCTCCATCGGGGATTACGTGCTGACCGGCGGTGAGCTTCCGGCTATGGTGCTCGTTGACTGCGTTTCGAGGTTTATACCGGGAGTGCTGGGCTGCGCTGAATCAGCTGAAGACGAAAGCTTCTCAAACGACGGTCTTCTGGAGTACCCTCAGTACACGAGGCCCGCTGATTTCCGCGGGAGGCTCGTTCCCGAGGTGCTCCTTAACGGGAACCATGCCGAGATAAATAAATGGCGCAGGCAGCAATCGCTTTTGAAGACCCTTAAGATGCGTCCAGAGCTTCTTGATAAAGCAGAGCTTTCAAAAGCGGATCTATTTTTTTTAGAACAGCACGGATATGTAAAACAATAAAATATACTTGGCAAATCCTGTTTTTCCTATTGATTTGGATGCTGGATCGTGCTAAAATATTTAAGTTAATGCGATGGTCCTCTGGCCGTGTGTCGGTTATGAACGTCTAAGAAGAAAGGGTCAATATTATGGCAAACATCATTCAGGAACTCGAAAAAGAGCAGCTCCGTACCGATCTTCCCAAGCTTGAGATCGGCGATACCGTCCGCGTATACGTTAAGGTCGTTGAAGGTACCCGTGAGCGTCTTCAGAACTTTGAGGGTATCGTTATCAAGATGCAGGGCGGCGGTCTCCGCAGGACCTTCACCGTCCGTCGTATGAGCTACGGCATCGGCGTTGAGCGCACGTTCCCCTATCACAGCCCCTCCATCGGTCATATCGATGTTGTTCGTCATGGCGTTGTTCGTCGTGCGAAGCTCTATTACATCCGTGATCGCGTTGGTAAGGCCGCTAAGATCAAGGAGCGTATCGTTACCAAGTAATCTTGATTCCGCTGCCCCGATGCTTTTCAAGGCGTCGGGGTATTTCTATTTTTCCGAGGTGGCAAAGTGCAGACTATCAACTGGTATCCCGGTCATATGACCAAGGCAAAGAGAAGTCTTGAAGAAGATCTTAAGCTCATTGACGTCGTCGTTGAGATAGTCGACGCAAGGGCTCCTTCTGCATGCAGAAATCCCGATTTCGAAAAGATGTTCAAGAATAAGATCAGGGTGGTTTTGCTCAATAAAAGCGACCTTTCTTCGCCTGCTTCCAACAGGGAATGGATAAGGTGCTTTGAAAAGCAGGGCGTCTGTGCGATGCAGTACGTTTCCAATAATTCGGGCGCGCGTAAAAACGCAGTTTCGTTTATCGAAAAAGCCGGCGAACCCGTGCTTAAAAAATACAGGGATAAAGGCGTTTCCAAAACCCTTCGCGCAATGGTGGTCGGGATTCCAAACGTAGGCAAGTCCACTTTTATCAATAAGCTCGCAGGAGTAGCAAGAGCTCAGACCGGCGATAAACCCGGCGTGACGAGAGGGAAACAATGGGTCAAGATCTCCCCTTATCTGGAGCTCATGGATACTCCGGGCCTTCTTTGGGGCAAGCTTGAGGATCAGGAGATGGCCAAGCATATAGCCTATATAGGATCGATCCGCGACGACGTGATGAACATCGAGGAAATAGCTTCGCTGCTGCTTCACGATCTTAAAACCATCTGTCCTTTAGAGCTTGCCGCGAGGTACAAAAAGCTTGCGGATATCTCCGATGACGCTTCTCCGGAAGAGCTGCTTGAAGGCGTAGCCCGAAGCCGCGGATTCATTCTGTCAGGAGGCGTTCCGGATACCGAAAGAGCGGCGAGGATAGTCCTTGACGAATTCAGAGCCGGTAAGATAGCCAAGATATGTCTTGAAAGACCGGAGGAAGAAAATGAGGAACAGGATTAACGAAACCGAGAGGCTGCATGAGCTGACGAAGTTTGAACGAGAGCTCTGGGAACAGGGCCTCGTTGTTTGCGGTATGGACGAGGTGGGCAGGGGCCCTCTTGCAGGGCCGGTAGTAACCTGCTGCATAATAATGCCGTCAGAGCCTCTTATCGAGGGCGTGAACGATTCCAAGAAACTGTCGGAAAAGAAGCGAGCTCGGCTTTTTGATATCATAAACGAAAAAGCAGTCGCTATAGGATACGGTCTCTGCAGCGAAAAGATCATCGACGATATCAATATTTTAAACGCTACCAAGAAAGCTTTTGTTCAAGCTTATCACGATATGGAGCATGAGGCGGACGCCGCTTTGATAGACGCCGTGCAGGGGCTCGATATCCCCTGCAGGAAGCACTCTATCGTTCACGGCGACGCGCTCTCTTATTCTATCGCTTGCGCCTCGATAATGGCTAAAGTCAAGAGGGATCGTTTCATGGTCGAGATGGACGAGCTTTATCCTCAATACGGCTTTGCCAAGAATAAGGGATACGGAACGGCAGAGCATATTAAAGCGCTTAAGGAATACGGCCCGTGCCCGATACACAGAAGAAGCTTTATCGGGAACTTTACGGTTCCCGAAAACGGAAATGAAGGATAACAGGACGGAAAATAGAAAAACGGGGGACAGAGGCGAGCGAAGGACTGCGCTTTATTTGCTCATAAGAGGATACCGGATACTCGAGCGTAATTTCACTTTCGGTCATAAAGAGGTCGACATTATCGCAAAGCGCGGGAAAACCATAGCTTTCGTTGAGGTAAAGACCCGCTGCCCCGAAACGGTTCTCTCCCCGAGCTCATCGGTCACACAGGCCAAAAGACGCAATATTATAGCAGCCGCAAAGGGTTACTGCATGCTCCATGACACCTCCGGCTGCTGCATAAGATTCGACGTTTCCGAGGTAACGACCAAAGGCGGGATCAACTACATCAAGTCGGCTTTTACCGCGGATTAAAAAAAGGTTGTTAAAACAGAATAAAGTATGTTATAATAAGGATACTTTTACAATGGGAGTATTATAAATGAGGCTCACTAAAAGTATTCTTTTAATTTGTCTTGCATTTACGCTGTGTTTTTGCGCATGTGCAAGATCGATAAAGATAGCTGATCCCGGCTTTGAAGAAGGGCTTGGATCCTGGGAAAAGAGCTCCTGGGACGATAAGCCTGCCGTATTCGAGACCGTTTCCGATCCTCAGCGCGGAATGGTCGCGCATATAGTTCTTAACGACGACGGCGACGCCCGCCTTATTCAGAAGGTTAAGGTCAAAGCCAATACGTCTTATAAGATCTCATGCTATGTCAAGACTTCGGGAGTTGTCGGCGGTGCTGGCGCGAATATCGGCGTGCACCAGATCCCGGTCTCCGGCGGCTGCATCAAGGGCGATACCGATTGGACTTATATCGAGCTGACCGGCACGACCGTTAAAGGCCAGACCGAGCTTCCGGTCTCCATCGGCATCGGCGGGCACGGTTCGGTTTCAAGAGGCGAAGCCTGGTTCGACGACGTAAAGATCGAAACCGTTCAAAACGCCGAAAATCTGTTCGGCGTGGAAGCTGCCGCCAAAACCGGATCGGATGAAAACGAGCCGACCGAATTCCCCACTAAACAGATAATGAATGCTTCCGTGACGGTAAGCATAATAGCTCTTGCTATCGCGGCGCTGCATTTCATACTTGCGAGGAAACCTTTCAACGTAACCAAAAAGAATACTGCAGGATGGCCTTTTGTTGTTGCCATACTTGCCGCCGCGTTTATCCTTCGCTGCGTTCTTTCGTTGAAATTCTACGGCCACAGAACCGATATAAACGACTTTGTCAGTTGGGGCAAGCATCTTGCCCAGGTCGGCCCGTCGCTGTTTTACGATACGGTTTCCTGGTGCGACTATCCTCCCGGATACATTCTCATAATCGGCTTTTTCAGCAGGATCAACTCCTTATTCAAGATCACGGATCCCAATGCGGTCGCGCTGATGATCAAAATGCCCGGTATCATCGCCGATCTTGCCTGCGCTTACATTATTTACAGGCTCGCCAAAAAGACAATGAGAAGAAGCGCGGCGCTCGCTCTTATGGCTCTCGTGGCGTTTACCCCCATCTTCGCCTATATTTCGGGCGCTTGGGGCCAGATAGATCAGGTGCTTGCTCTTACGCTTATAGTGCCGATAATACTCCTGTATGACCGCAGACCCGTTACCGCCGGACTCATCTACGGCTTCAGCATTATTATGAAGCCACAGGCGCTGATGTGCGGCCCGCTTTTCGCGGCGGCATATTTCCTCTATATTTTCAACGGCTCGCCCTATAAAAAAGCGCAGTTGAGGAAAGGCACGGCGAAGCTTCTGAAAATCAAAAAGGATACGCCCGCCCTTCGCATATATGAAACCGTGTTTGCAGTTCTGGCGGCGTTTGGCGTGCTGATCTTCTTCTCTTTGATCTTCAAAGGCAATCAGCCGGCTTTCTGGCTTGTTAAAAAGTATTACGGCACGGCGACCTCTTATGATTATGCCACGGTTAACGCATACAATTTCTGGGCCTTGAAAGGCAAGAACTGGTATTCGCTCGATCCGAGCATAAACGGGCAGGCTGCGGTCAATATCAAAACAATGGGTTACGCCGCCATGGGCGCTTCTGTTTTAGTCAGCATCGGGCTTTACGTATTCGCTTCACTGAAGCATAAAAACTGTAAAGGCGCTCTGCCCATGCTGATGGCGCTTATGCTTTCAGGCATCTATACTTTCGGTCACTTTATGCATGAAAGATACGTTTTCCCTGCGTTCATGCTCATAATGCTCGCTTACGTTTATTATAACGACTGGAGACTGCTCGTCGTATATCTGATCTATACGGCGACGATACTTGTCAACTGCATCGCGGCGTTCTACTATTCCGCCCTGTGGCAATACGGTCTCTACTGGGATCTCAATATCATTAAATACGATTCGATCGCAAACATCGTTTCGTTCGCGCTTTTGTTCCTGACTTCGGTCGATCTTGCTGTCAGGAACAAGCCTTTAAAAGCTTTTAACGGCTGATAATGACGGCTTATTGAAAGGATATTGTTTTATGAAAAGACTCAGATCGATAGTAATACTGATAATAATATCGCTGATGGCGGCTCTTCCCGCATTGGCTTCCTCTGTAAATCTTGTCGTAAACGGCGATTTCGAGGAGACCGATTCCGAGATGATGCCGGAAAACTGGCAGTTCGATTCCTATCATATCCTTGAAGGAGATCTTCCGGGCAACGCTTATGCGGAGTGTCAGATCGATGCCGAACGCGGTACCGTAGTTTACATGCGTTCCGAAGAGAACGACGATGCAAAGCTTTATCAGACCGTTCGCGTCGAGCCCTCGAGCATCTACCGCCTGAGCTGCTACGTTAAGACCTATGAAGTAAAGCCCTATACCGAGGATGAGCCCAATGCGGGCGCCAATATTGCGCTTGTTGGCGATATAGTGGCCCGCTCCGAGGGGCTTTACGGCAGCAACGATTGGACTAAACTCGTTCTTGTTGGCAAAACCGGCCCGACTCAGACCGAGCTTGTGGTTTCCTGCAGGCTTGGCGGGTACAGCGAGGAATCATACGGCGAAGCATGGTTCGATGATTTTGCCGTTGAAAAGCTGAAATCGAGCAGCGCCGAGATCGTGCCCTTCTATAGAGGCGACGTTGAAGAAGAAGGCTCGGCGTCTTCCGAAAAAGATAAAAGCGTTCTTCCGGCCGTGATAGTGATCTGCTCCGTCGCAGCGCTCTGCGCCGGCATATTCTTTCTTGTCAGGTTCATAAAAAAGACTGAGCCGGACATCAAAAAGCCCGCTCCCGTTATCCAGAGCGGCAAAAACAGCCGCCGCTCAAAGAATAAGCAGAATAAGCTCGATCTCATCAGGGGCAAGTCGTTCTTCCATATTGATACGGATTCCCTGCCGGAGCCTACTGATATCAAGCTTCATTTCAAGAAAAAAGATTGGATCTTTGTGATCGCGCTGACCGTCGTCTATGCGTTTATCGGCTTATTCGGAATGGGTACTCTTAAATTCCCGACCTCCGCATATAAAGGCAACACCGGCGATACGGTCAGGATTGAATTCGAATCTCCGACGGTGATATCCGCAGTTTGGCAGAACTCCGGCATCTCTTATTGCAATTATAAGATAGTCACCGACGAGGGTGAAACGATCACGCCCGCCGCTTCCGACCGCAATTCATACGGCAACATGTTCCGCTGGCATAAGCTGAAGGGCGTAAGCGCTCCCACTACCGGGCTGACATTGACCGTTAAAGGAGGCAGCGCCGAAAGACCCGACGATCCCGATCTTATCCTCAACGAATTGGCTTTCTTCGATGAAAACGGCGAATTGATCAGATGCCGTGTCAGCGAAAACGGAGTCGGACTTGTTGACGAGCAGAGCACGGTTCCGGAGTATCCGAGCTATTACAACGGAATGTACTTCGACGAGCTCTATCACGGGCGAACCGCTCTTGAACATATTGAGAATCTTCGCGTTTATGAGTGGACTCATCCGCCTCTCGGAAAGCTTATTATCGCCATCGGAATACTGATATTCGGCATGAATCCGTTCGGATGGCGCATCATGGGCGTTCTGTTCGGTATAGCCATGGTTCCCATCATGTACTGCTTCGGGAAACGTGTTCTTAAACGTTCGGAGCTTGCTCTTTTCGCTACGTTCCTGTTCACCTTCGACTTCGTTCACTTTACGCAGATGCGTATTGCGACGATCGACGTGTACGGTGTTTTCTTCATACTTCTCATGACCTATTTCATGTATAATTTCATCTGCATGGATATAGGTGATAAGCTTTCAGATATGCTTCGCCAGCTTGCGCTTTCAGGTCTGTTCTTCGGTCTTGGATGCGCCAGCAAATGGATCTGCATTTATACCGGAGCAGCGCTTGCTATACTGTTCTTTGTAAAGCTGCTGCTTATGGGCGTTAAGAGTTGTAAGCTTGGCAATACAAAGCTTTTCAGGTCCGAGCGCCTGATGGAAAAATTCTGGAGAAAAGCGATCATATTATGCGCCTGGTGCCTGATATTCTTTATTCTCGTACCCGGTATCATCTATTTCGCTTCGTATTTCCGTTACTATACTGCGCAATGGCTTCCCGATAAAAAGATCGAGGTCTATGCAAAGAATTATGATCAGTATGAATCGCCCGAATCGGTCGAGCTTTCGTTCAGCGAGAAGGTTTCGACCTATACTCGCGGCGTGCTCGATATGCAGAAACAGATCTTTGATTATCACAGCAAATTAAAAGGCGATCATAAGGGCGCGTCATACTGGTGGATGTGGCTGGCTGATCTTAGGCCCACGTGGTTCTATCTCGGTTCAAACAATCCAAACGGTAAAGTCGGCACCATCTGCACATACGGCAATCCCGCCGTGTGGACGGCCTGCAATATCGCTTCGCTCGTGCTGGTATTCGTTCTGATGTTCCATCGCAAACGTTTCCCGCTCGAAGCGTACTTCCTGTTCGTCTGCATGGCTTCTTCGCTTCTTCCCTGGGTATTGGTCCCCAGAACGATGTACGCGTATCATTTCTTCGCTACCGTACCGTACACGACCATGGCCACGGCGTTCCTCCTCGGCTATCTTGAAGATTACTTCGAGTATAAAGCGGAGATCAAGCATTGGAAAACCAACTTTATGCCATACGTCAAATACATATGGATGGCTGTCGCTCTGATACTGTTCATCATTCTGTATCCCACCTTCTCCGGCATGGAGGTCCCGCGCGAGTATCTCTCCTCGCTGCAATGGGTGCCCTTCCATAAGTATGAGATCTACGACACGCAGGGAGAGCTTGTCAGGACATACAGGATCGGCTGGAGGTTCATGGACTATGAGCCTTCGGAGCAGTACATGAATCAGTACAACATGATAACCAAGATATACAGGTAAAGCTATGGATAACAATGAAGAAATTAAAGCCGCGGCTTTATGCGAAACAAAGCCCGCCAAGAAGGGGAAGAGTCTGCTTCAATTGATCAAATTCTGCCTGGTTGGCGCAAGCAACTCCATTGTCGATATGGTCGTCAACGTGCTTTTGGCGCATCTGCTTGGGCTTTTCTTCACCGGAAACTGGATCGTATTTCTTTCAAAAGCAGTCGGATACTGCTGCGGGATACTTAACAGTTACTGCCTTAACAGCAGATGGACTTTCAAGGAAGAACACCGCAAGGGCTTTCAGGAGATACTCGGCTTCCTTGCAGTGAATTGCGCCGTGTTCGCAGTTTGGTTGGGTCTTTATAATCTGTTCATTAAGGTACTGGGGCTCGATCGTTTCTGGGCGGGTCTTGTGCTTCCTCAGTTTATCAAGACTATCGTTACTCCGGAGTTGTTCTGCTCGCTGCTTTCTACCTGCGTATGTATGCCGATAGGCTTTATACTGAACAAGCTCTTTGTATTCAAACCTAAAGGAGAGGAAGAGATCAACGATGCTGGCGAAGCTGAATAGTTACGGCCTTATCGGTATATCGGGCTGTCCTATAAGCGTTGAAGTCGATATTTCAGCGGGAATGCAGCGCGTGGATACCGTCGGCCTTCCCGATAACGCCGTCAAGGAAAGCAAGGAAAGGGTACATTCGGCCATATGCAACAGCGGGTATGCTTATCCCGAGATGCACGTTGTGGTCAATCTTGCGCCCGCGGATATCAGGAAGGAAGGCACCGTTTACGATCTTCCTATCGCGCTCGGCATACTTGCCGCAAGGGGCATCTTCCCGCTCCATGCAGCCGATGATTACATCATCCTCGGAGAGCTCGCTCTTGACGGAAGAGTGCGCTCGGTCACAGGCGTACTCCCGATGGTGATCAACGCATATGAACGCGGCTTCAGGAAGGTGCTTCTTCCGGCCGGAAACGCCGTAGAAGCTTCGTTTTTTGCCGATATGGATATTTATCCAGTCAACAATTTGAATGAAGCCTGCGCGCATTTAAAGGGCATTAAGACGATCGATCCTCAGCCGCAGCTTAAATGGAACGATACCGTAAGGACGTATTCGCACGATTTTTCGGAGATAAAAGGTCAGCAGCACGCTAAAAGAGCAGCGGAGATAGCAGTAGCCGGTAATCACAATCTTCTGCTTATAGGCAGCCCCGGCTCAGGTAAAACGATGCTTGCAAGGAGCATCCCTTCGATACTTCCGGAGCTTACCATGGAAGAATCCCTCGAGATAACCCGCATCCATTCCGTTGCAGGCGAGCTTCGCGGCGTTAACGGGATAATCACGGAAAGGCCCTTCAGGGCGCCTCATCATTCAGCTTCGATACCCGCTCTGGTCGGCGGAGGCTCTGGCGCTTTGCCCGGAGAGATAAGCCTTGCTCATTACGGCGTGCTTTTTATGGATGAGTTCCCTCAATTTCCTGCGGCGGTGCTTGAAGCGCTTCGTCAGCCCCTTGAAGACGGCGTCGTTACTATTACGAGAGCCGCCGCAAAGACCACGTACCCTGCGGAGTTTATGCTTGTTGCGGCTATGAACCCCTGCCCGTGCGGAAATTACGGTTCCAAAACGAAGGAATGCAGGTGCACTCCGGCGCAAATAGAGAAATACAGGAACCGCATCAGCTCGCCTTTGCTTGACAGGCTAGATATCCATATCGAGATGAACGAGATCGATTACGACGAGCTGACTTCCAAGGCTTCAGGAGAGAGCTCCGCTTCCATCCGTGAGAGGGTTTGCGCTGCAAGACGCCTGCAGCGCGAAAGATACAAGGACGACGGCATAATGTTCAACTCTCAGCTTACTCCTCAGCTTATGCGTAAATACTGCAGGATGACTGCAGACGCCCAAGCTATGCTAAAACAGGCGTATGAGAAGCTTCGTTTATCCGCGAGAGCATACACAAGGGTCATTAAGGTCGCCAGGACCATAGCCGATATAGCATGTGATGAAATGATAGGCAAACAGCATATCCTTGAAGCGGTGCAGTATCGCGGAGTCGATGATAAATACTGGGGTTCTCGATGATAAAAAGGGATTACTCTGAAAGGGAAAGGATATGGTTATGGCTCAGCGACGTTTTGGGCACGAACGTTGCTGTTATTGATAAGCTCCTGTTTTTGAACGACGGACCCGAACAGCTTTTTGAGGACGTGAAAAAGGGCTTTCCGATAAAAGCTCCGGAAAAGATAGGGAAGGAACAATGGTCGAATCTTTTTAAGACCTGCTCCGAAAGCCGCATCGATACTTTGATCGAGAAGCTTATTTCACATAACGTATACGCCGTGACGAGGGACAGCTCGAACTATCCGGAGCTGTTGAGGGAGATCTACGATCCGCCTGCCGTGCTTTACGTTAAGGGCAGGCTGCCCGAGAGGATCGATCTGCCGATAGCGGTCGTAGGTTCAAGAAAATGCTCCGATTACGGTAAACAGATGGCCGCGTATTTTGGGAAGGAGCTTGCCGCCCAAGGAGCCTGCGTCGTTTCGGGACTTGCCGTCGGATGCGATTCCGAGGCCGCTTACGGAGCTTTAAAGAACACGGATAAGGATTGCCCGACTATTGCGGTTCTCGGGTGCGGAGTAAACGTCGTCTATCCGTATTCTTCGAAAGACCTGTATGAATCAATCGCGGATCGCGGCGCCGTGATATCCGAATTCAAGATCGACAGGAAGCCTACGAAGGAAAGCTTCCCTCAGAGAAACAGGATAATCAGCGGGATATCTCGCGGCGTGCTCGTTATCGAAGCCGGATACAACAGCGGCACAAGGATCACGACTGATTTTGCTCACGAGCAGGGGAGGGACGTTTTTGCTGTACCCGGCAGGATAACCGATCTTAACAGCGTCGGAACCAACGGCATGATAAAAGCCGGGGAAGCCAAGCCCGTTTTCGACGTCGATGATATTCTATATGAATATGGAGTGCACTATATCAGGAGCGCTTCGCCCGTCGTCAGGTTTGACGTTACAAAGCTCGATTTGGAGCAGAGAAAGGTCTATAACGTTCTCGCACTCGGTGAAAAAAACATTGACGAACTGTGCGAAGCGACAGGTTTTTCCGTTTCTGAATTGAATATGTACTTGACAGAAATGGAATTATCGGAAATAATAAAGAAATTACCGAACGGCGAATACGCTGTTTGTTAATGATTTTACTTGTTCCGTATTGGCTTTTTAAGCTTATAACGGGATGGATCGAACTTTTGAAAGGACATGCATCTTAAAATGACAGACACGCTTGTTATCGTTGAGTCGCCTGCAAAGGCAAAAACAATCGCTAAATATCTCGGATCCAAGTATAAGGTTATCGCCTCCAACGGGCACGTAAGGGATCTGCCCAAGAGCCAGCTCGGAGTGGATATCGAAAACGGATTCGAGCCCAAATACATCACGCTTCGCGGAAGAGGCGAAGTGCTCGAAAAGATCAAGAAGGAAGCGAAGCTTTCCAAAAAAGTTTTGCTCGCAACCGACCCTGACCGCGAAGGAGAAGCTATATCCTGGCATCTTGCCAAGGCGCTCAATATCGATCCCTCCGCAAACTGCCGCGTCGTATTCAACGAGATCACAAAATCCGTTCTGCAGGCATCGATTAAAAAGGCGCGTCCTATCGACGAAAAGCTTGTTGACGCTCAGCAGGCAAGGCGCGTTCTTGACAGGCTCGTGGGATACAAGATCAGCCCTCTGCTTTGGGCAAAGGTCAGGAAAGGGCTTTCAGCCGGGCGCGTTCAGTCCGTTGCTACGAGGATCATCTGCGACCGCGAGCAGGAGATAATGGATTTTGTTCCTTCCGAGTATTGGACTATTACCGCGTATCTGCATGCTCCTCACGCGAGGAAGCCCATTGAAGCGAAATTCTTCGGGTTCAACGGCCAGAAGTTCGACGTAAAGAACAAAGAAGACGCGGATATGGTCATAAACAAGAGCACGGGGCATCCTTTTATTGTCAACGATATTAAAAACGCCGAAAAGATCCGTCATGCGCCCGCTCCCTTTACGACGAGTAGCATGCTTCAGGAGGCTTCGAGAAAGCTCGGTCTTACTCCTAAAATGACCATGTCCCTTGCCCAGCAGTTATACGAGGGCGTTGAGATAGACGGAAAAGGCAGCGTAGGTCTTATAACCTATATCCGTACCGATTCCGTAAGAGTATCCGAAGAAGCCCAGAAGATGGCGCTCGATTATATCAGCGATGAGTTCGGCTCAAAATACGTTCCCAGGAAGCCTAACATCTATAAGGGCCGTTCCAACGCGCAGGATGCGCATGAGGCGATAAGGCCGACGAACCTTCTTCTTGCTCCCTCAATGCTGAAGGATACGTTAAAATCCGGCCTTTACAGGCTGTATAAGCTCATTTACGAGCGTTTCCTTGCCAGCCAGATGACGAGCGCGGTATTTGAGGCGACTCAGGTGACTTTCTCTGCTGGCGAATGTTCTTACCGCTCGTCAGGCATTAAGACGGTTTTCGACGGTTATACGAAGATCTACATAGAGAGCACCGACGACGAGGAGGAGAAGGAGAGCACGCTTCCCGTGCTTGAGACCGGAAAAGAGCTTGAAGCTTCCGAGATCAAGTCCGCACAGCATTTCACTCAGCCGCCTTCCCGCTATACCGAAGCTTCTCTCGTAAAAGCCTTGGAGGAAAAGGGGATAGGCCGACCCAGTACTTATTCCCCGACGATCTCTACTATAATCGATCGCGGATACGTATGCCGTGAAAAGAAGCAGCTTCTTCCTACCGAGCTCGGCTTTGTTGTCACTCAGCTCATGAAGGACAATTTCAGCGATATCGTCGACGTCAAGTTCACCGCCGATATGGAAGAAAAGCTTGACGAGGTCGAAGAAGGCCGCAAGGAATGGAGAAGCGTCATAGGCGATTTCTACGATCCCTTCGAGGCTTCTGTCGATAAAGCGTTCAAGAACGTTGAGCACGTTAAGATAGCCGATGAAGTCTCCGATGTAAAGTGCGATAAATGCGGTGCTATGATGGTTTACAAGGTGGGAAGGTTCGGCAAGTTTCTCGCCTGTCCCAATTATCCTACCTGTAAGAACACAAAGCGCATTGTTGAAAAGATCAACGTAAAATGCCCCGTGTGCGGAGCTGAGCTTATAAAGCTCCATACAAAGAAAGGCCGCGCATTCTACGGATGCGAGCGTCACCCCGAATGTGATTTCGTTTCCTGGCTCAAGCCCACCGGGGATTACTGCCCGAAATGCGGCAAATACATGGTGCAGAAGATCGGTAAAAACGGAAGCTATAAACAATGCTCCGACGCAGAGGGATGCGGATTCGTGCTTCGCCCCGCGTCCAAGCAAAAGAACGAAGACGGAGAATAATGAACGATCGTTGCGCAAAGGTAATAGGCGCCGGGCTTGCCGGGTGCGAAGCCGCGTATCAGCTTTCAAAACGCGGGATCAAAGTCGAGCTGATCGATATGAAACCCGGCGTTCATTCTCCTGCGCATAAATTGGATACTTTCTGCGAGCTCGTATGTTCCAACTCGCTGCGTTCCGACAGCATCGAAAACGCGGTAGGCCTTCTTAAAGAAGAATTGAGAAGAGCCGGCTCCCTCATAATGGAATGTGCCGACGCTACCCGGGTACCCGCAGGAGGAGCTCTTGCGGTTGACAGGAACGGATTCTCCGAGCTTGTGACCGATCAAATCAGATCCGACCCTAATATTACGGTTATTGAAAGTGAAGTCAGCGCCGTTCCTGATGGGCCCGTTATCGTTGCGACCGGGCCGCTTACCGACGGGCCTCTGCTTGCAGACATCGAGGAGAGATTCGGAGTTACGCTGCATTTTCATGATGCGGCTGCTCCGATAGTGACCAAAGAGTCCCTAAATATGGACAGGATCTACGCTTCTTCAAGATATGACAGGGGCTCGGATTATCTCAACTGTCCAATGAACGCGGAGGAGTATTATACTTTCGTGCGCGAGCTTACAGCCGCAGAGCAGGTTCAGCTTCATGAGTTTGAAACCCCGAAGGTTTTTGAAGGGTGCATGCCTGTTGAAGCAATGGCGAAGCGCGGGGAGAGGACGCTTGCGTTCGGGCCTTTAAAACCCGTCGGGCTTGTCGATCCTTCCACCGGAAAGACGCCTTTTGCGGTCGTTCAGTTAAGGCAGGATAATAAAGAGGGTACGCTCTATAATATCGTCGGTTTCCAAACTAATCTTAAGTTTTCCGAGCAGAAAAGAGTATTCTCGCTGATACCCGGCCTTGAAAACGCTGAATACGTCAGATATGGCGTTATGCACAGGAATTCTTATATCAACTCTCCCGGGAAACTCGAGCCGTGGTATGAGCTGAAAGCCCGTAAGGAGCTGTTCTTTGCAGGCCAGCTGACGGGCGTTGAAGGCTACGTTGAAAGCGCTTCAAGCGGTTTTACGGCAGGTATAGCACTTGCAAAGAGGATGCTCGGCAGGGAACCTGTTGACTTTGGCGACGAGACCGCTATCGGTTCGCTCGGGCATTATGTTTCCTGTTATAACGGATCCGATTTCCAACCGATGAACGTAACCTTCGGCATAATGGCTCCTCTTAAAACGAAGATCAGGAACAAGAGGGAACGCTGCGCCGAGATTTCAAAACGCTCTCTGGAGCATATAGAATCATTAATAAAAGAAGGTGTTATATAGATGGAAGAATTCAAAGGCACGACTATCGTCGCCGTCAAATCCGAAAATGGATGCGCGGTAGCCGGCGACGGCCAGGTCACCATGGGCGAAACGACGATAATGAAGCATACCGCGAAAAAGGTACGCAGGATCTACAACGATAAAGTCGTTGTCGGTTTTGCCGGCTCGGTCGCGGACGCCTTTACGCTTTGCGACAGGTTCGAGAATAAGCTCGAACAGTTCGGCGGCGGTCTTTCGCGCGCTGCCGTCGCGCTTGCCCAGGATTGGAGAAGCGATAAGGTCATGAGGCAGCTTCAGGCGCTTCTTATATGTGCTGATAAGGATGAGCTCCTCATCGTTTCCGGAACCGGAGAGGTCATTTATCCCGACGACGGGATCGCCGCTATAGGCTCCGGCGGGATGTACGCTCTCGCCGCTGCAAGGGCGTTGAAGCAGAATACGGATCTTTCCGCAAAGGAGATAGCGCAGAAGGCGATCCTCATTGCATCCGAGATCTGCGTCTATACCAACAACAACGTCGTTGTTGAGGAGGTGTGAAAATGCTTACACCCAAACAGATAGTCGAACAGCTTGACAGATACATTGTAGGTCAGGACGACGCAAAGCGATCCGTTGCTATAGCATTGAGGAACCGCTACCGCCGTTCCAAGCTGCCCGCTGAGATACGCGAAGAGATCACGCCCAAAAACATTATCATGATGGGCCCGACAGGCGTCGGTAAAACGGAGATATCGCGCAGGCTCGCAAAGCTCGTCGAGGCGCCTTTTGTAAAAGTAGAAGCTACAAAGTTTACCGAGGTTGGCTATGTCGGACGAGACGTCGATTCCATGGTCAGGGATCTCGTTGAAGCTTCCATCAGGCTTTGCAAGCAGGCCGAGTACGAAAAAGTCCGTATGATGGCCGAAGCTGCCGCGGAGCAGCGCCTTGTGGATATTCTCTCGGACGACGGCGTCAAGCCCGGCAAGCAGAGCAAAGCCGCAGATCTTTTCGGATTACAGCTCCTTCTCGGTAACGGAGCAGGCGCTAATCAGGAACCCGAAGTCTCCGAGGAAGAAAAACAGAACCGCAAACAAAAACGCAATATGCTTCTTGATTCGCTTCGTAACGGCGAACTTGAAGATAAGATAGTTTCCGTTGAAGTGACCGAATCTAATAACGGCAACGATGCTATGCTCGCTATGGGGATCGACCTCAATCTTAACGAGATGTTCGGCGGAATGCTGCCCAAGAAGAAAAAGCAGCGTAAAGTCCCCGTTTCCGAGGCGAGAAGGATACTCGTTGCCGAGGAATCCGAGAAACTTATTGATATGGATGAGCTTATCGATAAGGCGATCGACCGCGCAGAACAGGATGGCATAATCTTCATCGATGAGATCGATAAGATAGCCGCGTCCGGTTCCATTGGCGGAGCAGACGTCTCTCGCGAGGGCGTTCAAAGGGATATCCTTCCCATCGTAGAGGGCAGTACCGTTAACACTAAATACGGCCCTGTCAAGACCGATTACATGCTCTTTATCGCGGCGGGCGCTTTTCACGTTTCAAAGGTCAGCGATCTGATCCCCGAGCTTCAGGGCAGATTCCCCATAAGGGTCAAGCTCGAACCTCTGACCGTAGACGATTACGAGAACATTCTTACTCAGCCCGAGAACGCGGTAACCAAGCAGTATGAAGCGCTTCTCGGTACGGACAACATTCGGCTTGTATTCACTCCGGAAGCTAAAAGGGCTATCGCCGAGGCTGCGTTTACCGCAAATGAAACGAGCGAGAACATCGGCGCAAGGCGGCTTCATACCATTATGGAGAATCTGCTTGACGATATCTCGTTCAACGCAACGGGCGAACACCCGATGACCGAAGTGATAATAGATAAATCTTATGTCGACGCGCACCTTAATCTGTCGAAAACAGCGGAGGATCTGAATAAGTATATCGTCTGACAGATATACTCACAAAAAAAGGAGTTGATCATTACTTATGCACAGATGGACGGCAGCATTGATGGCATGCCTTATACTGCTTGCAGTTCTTACCGGCTGCTCGCGGAAGGATGCGGAAAATACCGACGTCTATTTCGATGGTTACGAAGGGGGGATCGTTTCGGTACCTTCTCCTTCGATATGGTATGCGACTGCAATTCCCGAATCGGTAATGCCGACATTTACTATCGAACCCACGTTCGATCCGACTGTTGTGCCTACCTCTGTTCCGGTCGTTACTCCCGCTCCCACTTCAACGCCCATCCCGTTTGAAAAGGTTGAGTATTATCTTGCATATATCAATGCAAACGGAGTAAATATCAGGACAGAGCCGAGTACTTCTTCTGAGATTCTATCCAAGGAGTCTCTTGGCAAACAGGTCTATATCATCGGAAAAGGCGGGGAATGGTACAAGATAATGATCGATGACAAAACGGGGTACGTTGTTCAGCGATTCGTTACGCTCGGAAGATACGCTACACCGACTCCGGCAGTTACTCCTGCGCCCACCAAGACTCCCAAGCCCACTAAAACCCCTAAGCCTACGGCAACTCCCACGCCTAAACCCACTAAAACGCCTAAGCCCACGGCTACTCCAAAGCCTACTCCCACGCCGACTCCTAAACCGACGCCGACTCCGATCCCCGGTTCGACCACTTACTATACGGTCTATCCCGGTCAGTTCTCGGAAGAGGACGTTATGCTGCTTGCAAAATTTCTTCACTATGAAACGAGGTATAATTCCGTAAGAGGTCAGAGAGCCGTTGCGAGCATTATCCTCAACAGGGTCATGAACGATTCCGGTCATTTCCCGAATACCGTTAGAGGCGTATTGTTCCAGCACAATCAATTCGTTGATGAATCCGTGCTTGAAGGGATCGTTCCGAACGAGACCGTAATCGCTTCGGCAAGATACGTACTGCAGGAACACGGGGCTACGCTTCCTGAAAAGGTCTTGTTCTACCGGGCTTCCTATTTGGGTCAGAACTGGTATGATTACATGACTTTCTATACGACGATCGACGACAACAGTTTCTTTATAGCCATCAAGTATTTCTGATGAAAGGCTGCTGCGGCAATATGTTCAACATTGTATTGGTCGAGCCCGAAATACCCCAAAACACGGGGAACATATCAAGAACGTGCGCGGTAACGGGGTGCGCTCTGCACCTCGTCAGACCGCTTGGCTTTTCCGTTGAGGACAGGCATTTGAAACGCGCTGGTCTTGATTATTGGAAGGATCTCGATCTTTACTATTACGACAGCCTTGATGAACTTGAGGCTAAATTCAAAGGAGCCAGGTTTTTCTACTTTACCACTCATGCCGAGAGGCCGTATACCGAGATCGAATTCAAAGAAGGCGATTTTATCGTTTTCGGAAAAGAGACCGCCGGTCTTGGTGAAAAGGTGATATCAGCTCATAAGGACAGTATTTACAGGATCCCGATGAGGCCGAACGAGCGCTCGCTGAATCTTTCCAATTCCGCTGCTATCGTTGTTTATGAAGCTTTCAGACAAAACGGTTTCAGAGGGTTGATCTGACTGAACCAAGTATTTCTCATCAAATATTCGATTCTTGCCGGGGATGCAAATTGAACTCCCCGGCTTTTTTATACATACGAAAAGGACGATCGGAGAATAATTATAATAATCAATCGATCGGGGTTTACAGATGAACAACAGAAAAGGCAATCAATCGTTTATACTGCCGTCAAAGCCGGAAATAATATCCTCCGCCGCCTACGTTGGCAAAAAGGAAGGGGAGGGGCCTCTCGGCGCTTTATTTGATACTGTATGTACAGATGATACGCTTGGGCTCGACAGTTGGGAACAGGCTGAAAGCAAAATGCTTGAAAACGCCGTAAGATTATCCCTTTTGAAGATAGGAAAGGATCCGGGCGATATCAATTTCTTCATGGGCGGCGATCTTCTCAGCCAGATAATCTCCGCAGGATTTGCTGCAAGAGAGCTGCAGTCTCCGTTTATCGGAATGTACGGGGCATGTTCTACTATGGCTGAAAGTATCATAACCGCGGCAATGCTCACGGACGGCGGTTTTTCGGATCTGTCGGTCTGCGGTGCAAGCAGTCATTTTTCGTCTTCGGAGCGTGAATTCAGATATCCGCTTGAAATGGGGACGCAGCTGACTCCCACTTCTCAAAGGACCGTGACGGGAGCCGGAGCTGTCGTGATGTCAGCTTCCGGCTGCACGAATAAAAAGCTTTTCGAGAACGTGATAATTACAGGAGGATCGATAGGAAGAGTGTGCGATTACGGCATCACAGACGCAAGCAATATGGGGGCGGCTATGGCTCCCGCGGCGGCTTCGACCATTTGCGGTCATTTGACCGACTTCGGAGTCGAACCCGAATACTATGACAGGATCATAACGGGCGATCTCGGCAGCTTCGGCTCGGATATGCTTTACGAGCTGTGCTATTCAAAAGGTTTCGATATCAGCGAAGTACATGAGGATTGCGGAAGAAAGATCTTCTCAAAGGAACAAAAAACCGTGTGCGGAGGAAGCGGCTGCGGCTGCTGCGCTTCCGTGCTCGCTTCTTCTATACTGCCGGAAATCGAAAAAGGGGAATTAAAGAGGATACTTTTTGTGGCCACAGGAGCGCTTCTGAGTCCTTTATCGAGTTTGCAGGGTGAAAGTATCCCTTCGATAGCGCACGCGGCTGTGATCGAAAGGAGGGACGAATGAGCGGCTTTATAGAATATCTTTTGGTATTTGCAGTCGGCGGCGTGTTATGTACGATAGGGCAAGTGCTGATAAGCAAAACAAGATTGACGCCTGCAAGGATACTCGTTTTATTCGTTATTTCCGGCGTCATACTTACTGCCTTGGGATTATATGAACCAATAGTTAAAATCGGCCGGGCGGGGGCGACCGTGCCTCTTACAGGCTTTGGATATCTTTTGGCAAAAGGGGCTATAAAAGGCGCGCAGAACGAAGGCTTATTCGGTGCGCTGACCGGGGGAATAAAAGCGACCGCCGCGGGGATCGCGGCGGCCATAGTATCGGGATATCTTATGGCTTTGATATTCAGAGCGAAAACAAAATCATGATTCCGGAACAGGAGGTTCTTCTCTCAATGCAGGATCGAGTATATCTACATTCGGATCAAAGCCTGCCCAAACGGCTATCCTCTGGGGATGCATCCTGTAGACAGAAGTTGCAACTCTTACCGGATCGCCGACAGGAACGCCTTTTTTAAGGTACTGCTTATAAGACTCGTACTTGTAGCCGGTCTTAGCGGAATTGTTGATGTACCAATGTCCGTGAGCAAGAGAACGGTCGACGAAATACTCTCTGGGAGTGGGCTCGATGGTTTCGACAAGCTCCGCATAGAAATCGATGCTGTCAAATGTGGACGGGAACGGAGTACCCCATATCTCACAGCAAACCTTTTTCTTATGAGTGTCGACCCACATAAAGATATAGATATCGTTCTTGGTGTTGTTCGAGAACTTAAAATCTATCCTTCCGGTATCGATCGTCGCATCCTGGCCCCAAGGTACGTAACCGACGTGCGACGAATGATTGATGCGGTAAACGATCTTGAGATCGGATTTGATCACGGCGTTATAAAGCGTCGATGATACGTGGCATACGCCGCCGCCGGGGGAATCAACGCTGCGCGCTCCGCCGTCGATGAAGCCGGGCGCCGCTTTCCAGCCGAGTTCATAAGTCCTGTCGCCAAGAGTTTTGTTTGCCGAAAATACCTGGCCGGGAGAAAGGACCGTTCCGTTTACAAGCCTGCATGCCTTATCAACGTTGAATACGCGATCCGGATAATTATAGGGATAAGAGGCATAGCTGCTTTCAAAATGCGATCTGCGGACTATCTTGCCCTTAATATCGGAGATCTTGATCTCGGGCTCGATAATTTCGCCTTCAAGCACTACCGTTCCGTAATCTCCTGTTTTGGCGCGGGAAAGGATCTCATCAACAGCCTTGTCGGCTTTAACGCGATATCCGTTTTTTCCTTCCGTATATTTAAAACGATCCGTCCCGTTATACACGCTGTTCTTATCAACAACGACCTTTGCGTTTACGGGATCAACGTTGAGCCTTTCAGCAAGCTCGTAAACCGCCTCGGATATCATATCGTTCTTCGGGGCAGCCGAATAGGTAATGGTGTAATCCTTGCCGTTTTCTTTAAGATCGTCGATCTGCTGCTGAATGGATTCAAGAGAACCTTCATTTGCGATCATTATCGCATCGGAGAGAATATCCTCGGTATTGTACGTAAAATCAAAGTATTCGTTAGTGATCAAAAGCTTCTTTCCGTCTTCGTATTCGACAATGAAGCGAACGTCGCGAACCATCCGCGATTCTTCCTTCGAAAGGAGCTTAACGGCTTCATCGTGAGTAAGCCCGCCTATAGGGATATTATTAACGGTTATACCTTCATGAAATACGCTGTTTTTTAAAAGATCCTCGCGTTTCATTTCAACTTCGGTACCGATATCCTTTACGTAATCATGCATACCGTTGGCATAAGTGCTCTTGATGAAGCTGTAAGAAACAAGCAGCATCGCAAAGCACGCCAAAGCGGCGGCAGAGTATTTAAGTATCTTTCTCATAGCAACCTCAATTAGAAGAACAAAAACTATCCAAATCCGGTATTGAGCCAAGCAGTTAAACGGCTTATTTATCGAAGCCGTGCAGAGCGGAGCCGATAGCCGTGCCGAAAGCAGCATGGGGGGGAAGTATGAACTTGTTGGGACAGATCGAAGCAAAGGCCTTTCTTGTTGAATCGATCTGTTTAAGATCCGTCAGCGAGCCGGTTAGAACTATCGGCCCGTCGGGAGTATCAGTTGCGCGGGCGGCGAAAACGCCGAGGGTGAATACGGTCTGCAAAACCATATTGATAAGACCGAGAGCTATATCCGCTTCGGTTGTCAGCGAATTTAGATTGGCAAAGTTCGCAGCTGTGATCTCGGAATTAAGGGTGGAAATACTTTCCTTCGAGATGGCGCCGATGGTCAGATCGACGTTTTTAAGGCTGCCTCCTTCCGCTAAACGGCAAATGGAATCAAACCCGTCTGCGCTTGTGAGCCTGCAGCCGAGCCCGACAAGCGTGCCTCCGCCGACGCCGCTTCCGCCTATATGCTTATATCCGCCGTGGTCAGCCTGAACGAAAGCCGTGCCTGTTCCCATTGAAACGACGATAGCCTGATCAAGACCGGAGAGCCAGAGGCCGCCCTTGCCGATCGCGGAGAATTCTTCTACTTTGGTGGTCGGTATCCCGTAGATCTCTCCGTTTAAGTAGGAACTGCCTACGCCTGTAATATAGATCCTCTCAACATTAGAAAGAGCAAGACCGTTGGTATCCATATAATTGCCAAGCGCGCCGTATAAAGAAGTGAGCTGATCGTATGCTTTGACCATCATGGTGGATATCAAAGTACGGTCGGGGCGCATACCGACAATTTTGGTTGTAGAACCGCCTACGTCAATTCCAAGAATAATACCCATAGTTTTGCTCCTTACACAAAATAAGCTACAATAATTATACTCCGAAACTATATCTATGTAAAGTGGCTGACAAACATTATTTGATCTGTTTTTGAAGATTGGAAATAAAAAAGGAAAAATGGATATTGACAACCGGATAAAATGATGTATAATATCATCGTTGCGAATAAGACGGACGGGTTCCCGAGCGGCCAAAGGGAGCGGACTGTAAATCCGTTGTCACAGACTACGATGGTTCGAATCCATCCCCGTCCACCAAAGCAAAAGGCAGGTAAAACCCTGCCTTTTGTTTTATCATGATCTTCGTGCTGATTGCATAGCGGGCACGGCTATGATATAATCCTCGCAACACGTTGATAAAGATTGAGGTGCATTATGAGTTTGCTTGAAGAATTCTATAACTCCAGAGATGAGGAAAGCCGCCTCTTGTCGCAGCACGGGCAGGTTGAGTATCTGACCACAATGAAATACATCCATGAATGTATTTCCGGTTTTTCCTCTCCCCGCATTTTGGAAGTCGGCGCCGGCACCGGCAGATACAGCATTTCGCTTGCAAAGGAAGGTTATTCGGTAACGGCAGTTGAATTGGTTAAGCATAATCTGGATGTTTTAAAATCAAAGCTTAATGGTAATGAACCGATCACGGCGTTACAGGGCGACGCTTTGGATCTTTCTGCGTTCCGGGATGATTCGTTTGAGATAACAATGCTCCTGGGGCCCATGTACCACCTTTATACGTTTGAGGATAAGGTACAGGCGTTGTCCGAAGCTGTACGCGTTACAAAGCCCGGGGGATACATACTCGTAGCCTACTGCATGAACGAGCCTACGATCGTTCAGTATGTGTTTCTTGGCGATCATCTTGATGACGTAATGAATAAGCGTTCTTTACTGACGGACGACTGGCATTGCAAGAGCAGTCCGGAAGAAATATTCGAGTTGGTCAGAACGGAAGACATTTCGATGCTGAATTCCCGGCTTCCTGTTGACAGGATCAAACTGGTTGCAACGGATGGAGCGGCTCATTACATCAGCGAGTTCATAGATAAAATGGATCAGCATACTTTTGCCGGATGGTTGAAGTATCACTTTGCAACATGTGAACGGCAGGATCTGATAGGTGCATCCAATCATACTCTCGATATTCTGAAAGTTCGCGGTTAGCTCCGTTTGACCCTGTTGTATTTAAAGACGAGGTATGTTATTATATTTTTAATGATCTGCGTGCTGTAATAACCTTGCTCCAGTCATAGTGTATTATTAAAGAACGGAGGGCTTTAAATGAAAATACTGCTTAACTACTCGGTTAAACTCGGCAAATATGACGGTAATGATGACGTATTTGAATATGAGATCGAGTCCTTTGATGAGACGGCGGAAAACGCCTATAAAAGAGCTGTCATGACCGGTACTTATTTTGAAGACGTTCCCGAATTCAAGCCGTTATGCGAACAGGCATACAGGGAGATAGAGAAAGAGCAAATAAAAAAGCTTCGCGAAGAAGGCGATGATGCGTTCGCTCTTAAATGCTTTGCGGAATCCAAAAGCCCGTTCGATCACGGATACAGCATAAACGTCTTTTTCCCGGATGACGAGCTCCCTATACCCGATGAAAAAGAATTGGAAGATTATTTAAAAGACGCTCTTGCCGCCGGCGATATCGAGCTTGCCGAGGAGGTCGTTCTCGAGCATAATTGCAGATACTCCGGGAATCTGATCGAAAAAGCTTTTGAACTCGCCGAAGAAGTCGGCTGCCGTGAATTCATCGAAAAGAATAAAGAGTGATTGTCAAACTATCAGGATCAATCATCGCCTCTTCGGTTTTATGATCGAAGGGGCGTTTTGATTCCCGTTAAAACATATTGATTGTTTGCCTGTTGATATTGGACTACCATATATGGTATAATTGCAGTATGCAGATAAAGGCGACGGTTTCAAGAATACGCTTTAAAGGTGACTCCGGATGGACGGTCATCGATTTTGTCGACGAAACGAATCTGCGTTTTATCGGCGTAGGGATAATGCCTTCCGCATATGAAGGCGAGAAACTTCTGCTTGAAGGGAACTGGACCGTTCACAGGGTATACGGCAAACAGTTTTCCGTTTCCGGTTATGAATCCGTTGCGCCCGATTCAACCGAAGCCGTGCTCAGATATCTCTCCAGCGGATTGATAAAGGGCGTCGGCCTCCAAACTGCCAAAGCTATCGTTGATAAATTCGGCGTTGAATCGCTGGATGTTATCGAGCATAATCCGAGCCGTCTTGAACAGATCTCCGGCATCGGCATTATCAGAGCGCAAATGATCCATGAATCGTTCATGGAGAAACGCAGCCTGCAGGATATCTTTATCGGTATGCAGGAGCTTGGTTTCACCGTAAATCAATCCGCGAAGATCTATAAGCTCTACGGCGAAAACTGCGTTCAGATGATAAAGGATAACCCGTTCAGATTGATTGCCGACGTCGATTACATCGGCTTTAAAACCGCGGATAAGATAGCTCAAAACGCGGGGTTCGATCATGACTCTCCTTTCCGTATAAAGGCTGGCATCAGGCATGCGTTAAATGAAGCGGCGGCGGACGGCAATACCTGCCTTCCAAAGGAAGAGCTTGTTCGAAAAGCGGCGGAATCCATCCTCAACGTCGATATACTTCCCGTTGAAGTTCAGCTTGAAGATATGATCGTTTCTGGCGATATAGTTGAAAAGAGCTTTGAAAACGATGAATTCGTATTCCTTTCGTATCTTCACTATCAGGAGATGCACAGCGCCGTTATGCTCAACGATATTATGAACAGCGCGAGCATACTGCCTTTATTCGATATTGACGGTGAGATCGACAGACTTGAATCCAAACACGGTATAGAGCTCGACGCAAAGCAGCGAAAAGCTGTCAGAGGCGTTTTTGAAGAAGGCGTGCTCGTAATAACGGGCGGCCCCGGTACGGGCAAGACGACGATACTCAGCTTTATTCTCGAATTGATGAACAGCCTCGATCTGAAGATAGAGCTTGCCGCTCCCACGGGGAGGGCCGCAAAACGTATCACGGATACTACCGGGCATGAGGCAAGAACCATACACAGGCTGCTCGAATACGGCGGATTCGGCAACGAGGAATTCGCTAAGGACGAGACCGATCCCATTGAAGCGGACATGATTATTATCGACGAGATGAGTATGGTCGATATTTCCCTGTTCCATTCTCTGCTCAAAGCGATCTCTCCGGGTACGCGTCTGTTGATGGTGGGCGATTTCGATCAGCTTCCTCCCGTCGGGCCGGGTAACGTGTTGAGAGATATCATCCTTTCGGATACGATACCCGTTATCAGGCTGACCGATATCTACCGCCAAGCGGGACGAAGCATGATAGTCGTCAACGCTCATCGAATCAATAACGGTATGAAGCCCGTTGTCAACTCCAACGAATCGGATTTTGTTTTTATCAGCAGACCGGGCATGGAAGAGGCGCTTGATACCGTCGTGGAAATGTGCAAGGAGTTTTCCTCCTCTGGAACCGAAAGCGATTATCAGGTGCTTGCTCCGATGAAAGCTAATTTACTCGGAGTAAACAATTTAAACTCCGTTCTTCAGGCCGCGGTCAATCCTCCCGGAAACGGCAAGCGCGAGCAAAAATACGGCGCAACGGTATTCCGCGTGGGTGACCGTGTGATGCAGATAAAAAACAATTACCGCATGGAATGGAAAAGGACTCGATACGGAAAGTTTGATGAGGACGGCGCCGGCGTTTTCAACGGCGATATAGGAACCATAATGGATATCGAGCCTTTATTAGGTAAAGTCAGCATACTGTTCGATGACGAACGACTTGCAAAATACTCGCAGGCCGATCTTGAAGAGATCGAGCTGGCTTATGCGGTATCCGTTCATAAAAGCCAAGGGAGCGAGTTTTCGACCGTTATAATACCCCTCGTTTACGGGCCTCCGATGCTTATGAACCGCAATATCCTTTATACGGCGGTAACAAGGGCAAGGGATCATGTTTATATCGTCGGTTCTGCTAAATGCGTGGAGAATATGGTGCATAACGTTCAAAGCGTAAAACGCTACAGCTCTTTAAAAAACTATTTGATCAATATTGCCGAAGAAGGCATTGACTGACATGAGATTGATCGACACAGTATTGAACGCGTTGTTTCCAGAAAGAACCGCCTGCTGCTCATGCGGGAGGGAAGCGGCGACGGGGGATAACGGCCTGTGCGAGGAGTGCAGTACCGGCATAGAGATCTTTAATTCGGCGCCGACCCTCCCGGGGATCGAAGACTATACGGCGGCATACGTCTATAACGACGTATCATCCCGTATCGTTAAAAATCTCAAATACAAAAACGCCAAGTATCTTGCAAAGCCGCTCGCGGAAGCGATAAGGATTCCTCCCGAATGGCAGATCGATGTAGTCGTTCCCGTTCCTTTGCATTATAAAAGGATCAGACGCAGGGGATACAATCAAAGCGAATTGATCGCGAAGCATTTATCAAAGCGTCTCGGTTTAAATACGGATATTACGCTTCTTATACGAACGGTCGACACCAGGCAGCAGGTCAGGATGACCGAAGCAGGCAGAAAGCGGAACGTAAAAGATGCATTCGCAGCCGATGAAGCCTGCAAAGGCCTGAACATCCTGCTGATCGACGACGTAAGAACTACCGGCGCAACCTTGACAGAGTGCGCCAAGGCTCTGAAAAACGCAGGCTGCGGCAAGGTTTATGCCGCTACCGCCTGTTTTGCTCAGGATTATGAAAAGGATGATTTTTGATATGAATGATATCGTATTCAGACAAATGAAGGAAGAAGACGTCGCTCGGGTAGCTGAGATAGAAAAGATATGTTTCCTGAGCCCGTGGAGTTACAGATCACTCTTGGGCGAGCTTTCAAACGAAGTCGCGTACTACGTGGTCGCGATTGACGGCGACGAGATCTGCGGTTATGCCGGAGTATGGATCATGTTTGACGAAGCTCATATGACCAATATTGCGGTTGAACCCGGCCATCGCAAACAGGGTATCGCCCGGAAAATGATCCTTCATTTAATGAAAGTCGCCTTAAAACGCGGAGCGGAAAGGATGACTCTCGAAGTTCGAGAGAACAATCATACCGCGCAGAGGCTTTATGCTTCCCTCGGTTTCGCGTATGCGGGGACACGAAAAAAGTATTATACCGATACCGGCGAAAATGCGCTCATTCTTTGGAATGACTGTATTATAGAAACCTATGAAAAGAACTGTGCTTCAGATTCAAAAGTAAAAGAGGAGGATCTTAAAAATGCTTAAACAGAACTTTAACGCTCAAAACGCGCCCGAGGCGATCGGCCCTTACTGCCATGCCGTAAAGGTCGGCAAAATGGTTTTCACTTCCGGTCAGCTCGGCATCAATCCCGAGACCGGGAAGCTGGCGGAGGGCGTTGAAGCGCAGGCTATACAGGCGCTTAACAATCTCAAAGCCGTTCTCGAAGAGGCCGGTTCCGGTCTTGACTGCCTTGTCAAAACTACCGTATTTGTAAAGAATATGGCAGATTTCCCCCAGGTGAACAAGCTTTACGGAATGCTCATCCCCAAGCCTCATCCCGCGAGGAGCTGCGTTGAGGTCGCCGCGCTTCCCGCCGGAGGTCTTGTAGAGATCGAGGCCATGGCTGTAATGCGTGTTTGACGGGAACGATCCAAAAAGAATGATCAACTATCGGCCGCTGCTTTTTGCAGCGGTCGGAGCTGTTATCGGTATCGCCGCTTTTGAAGCCTGTTCTTCGAATAACGTCAAGGGCGGCGCTTCTTTGATATTGCTGATCGGCTTTACACTTTTTACTCTTGCGCTGTTTGCCTTTGCATTGATCGGAAAGCACAAGGCGCTTGCGATCATAGCAGGCTCAATTCTGCTTTTTGCCGCAAGGACAGCATTGGTATCTTACGAAGCAATTCCCCAAGGAGAAGATCTGCATATCTGCGGAACGATTGATGAAGTCTCCGTTTCAAAGCCCGGTACCGTCGTATTGAGGAACGTCACCGTCGAGGGCGATCGATACTATTCGAGATTAAAGCTTTCGATAAAAACGCCATGTTCGGTTCCCGCGCTCGGGGACAGGATAGAAACAATATGTCAGGTAAAGCCTCCGAATATCAGATTCGATAATTACAACGAGAGGCTTTCATTCCTTTCCGATGGTATTTCCGCCAAAGCCACGTGCGAGGAATATGAGATAACCGCGCATGACAGGCTGCCTTTGAAACAGAAACTCAACTCTTCGCGAAACTATCTTATCAACAGGATCGCGTTTTTATTCCCGGATAACGCGGCGTTGTTCCAGGGGTTTCTGCTTGGTGAAAAGACCGGCATCGACGAAGCGGATATCGATTGCTTCCGCGAGACCGGTACCGCGCATTTGCTTACTCTTTCCGGATTCCACGTAGGTATAATTACCGCGCTGCTGTTTCTTGTGCTTCCGAAAAGGTTCCCAAAGCTCAGATTCATTTTGATAAGCCTGTTTTTGCTTTTCTACTGCGCGATATCGGCGTTTTCGGCTTCCATTTTCAGAGCTTCAATCATGTGCGAATGTATGCTCCTTTCCGACGTATTTGAAAGAAGACGTGATTCATTATCCGCTCTGTCGCTCGCCGCGCTGATAATACTGCTTGTATTTCCTTATAAGCTTTATTCGGTCGGGTTCAGGCTTTCGTTCGCTGCGACTATCGGTATCGTGCTGATCGGTTCATGCGAGGCTCCCTCTGCACGCGGCCCTGTTTTAAGAAAAGCCCTCGGCGCATTAACGGTCTCTCTTGGCGCTTCTGCTGCGACAGTACTGATAACGGCGCAGTATTTCGGGTATTTTGCTTCCTACAGTCTTTTGTCAAACGTGACCGCGGTGCCCGTTTTCTCTCTTGCCATCACCCTTGGCGCCGCAGCGCTCATTATCGGATCGCCTTTTCCCGCTGTTGGGCGCTTGATCGCGTTCATACCCGATAAGCTTTGTTCCGGCGGGATGTTGATCCTGAACTGGATCAAGGCTATGCCTTATTCTCTGATAAGCGTTATCCCGCCTTCAACTTTAAGCGGCATACTTATGCTGGCTCTTATGTTCAGTATTTCTGCGTACGTTCTCAAACCTTTAAAGACAAGGCTGCGATACGCGTTCTGTATCTTTTTGGTGTTTACAGCAAGCCTCGCTGCGGATATAATAAGAGCATGAACCACGGTGAATTCTTTAAACTGATAAGGCAGGGGATACCCTGTGATACATTTCTCCTGCACGGCGAGGAGGAATACGTTAAAGAGCAGGCGGTAAAAATGCTTTCAGAAAGCATTGAAGCGGATCTGCGTCCTTTTAATGTATCCGAACTTGAAAAGCCTTCGCCGCAGGAGCTGATCGAAACCTGCGATACTCTGCCGCTGTTTTCCGATAAAAGGATAGTTATCTGCAGGGAGCTTGCAGACGGCGTTGAACCTTCAAAATACATGGACTGTTTTTCGGATCATGCTCCCGAAACCGTGCTGATCCTCGTCTTTAAAGGGAAACTGGCTGCGAATAACGCCGTGTTCAAGTTCGCTTCAAAGCGCGGAACCGAAGTGCTGTTTGATATCCTCACACCTCAGGAATGCGTTAGATGGAGCATGAAGCATTGCGGTGAAAGCGGAGTCAATATGCCTTCCGACGTTGCAAGAGCGCTTGTAGGGCTCGTTGGCACCGATATGGCTAATCTTGTGAGCGAAACGGATAAACTGATAGATTACGTCGGCCCCGGCGCAGCGGTTACGATGCAGGATATTTCCATTTGCGCGCGTACTGCTGTCGACGTAAGGATATTCGATATGCTCGATATGTTCACTTACGGGAAGACGGGGGACGGGATACTTGCCCTGCACGCTCTGCTTGACGAAGGCAACGAAGCGATGAGCGTCGCTTCATTCCTTGCTGGCAGATTCAAACTTATGCTTGAAGCCCGGTGCGGCATCGATATGAAAAAGAACAAACGAGATGTTGTCGCTTCAATGGAAGGAAACAAATACGCCAATGAAAAGGCATTCGACGCCGCTCGAAGATTCACTCAGGAAGAGCTTTTGTCGCTTATCGGAGCTCTCTCGGATACCGCCTATATCAAGATATCCGGAACTATGAAAGAAGAGAAGTACCTTGAACTCGTTCTCTTAAAGCACAACTGGCGGCAGCAGCCGGTATAGATTAATAACACTAAAAGACCGATACAAACGCATCGGTCTTTTCTTTATCAAGTGGGTTGATCTTAACGATAAACCTTATTTGGCAGCAAGCTTCTTGGCAAGCTGAGCCTTTTTACGATCGGCGACGTTCTTATGAATAACGCCCTTAGCGGCAGCCTTATCCGCCATGCTGACTGCATTGGTATAAGTCTCGTTTACGAGAGCCTCATCGCCGGACTCCAACGCCTTGTCGAACTTTTTAACAGCGGTCTTATACTGAGAAGTAACGAT
>JAEEGL012515777.1_pt1 | contig 49584 bp, 46 predicted proteins | sample 9134231 | NCBI WGS metagenome assembly JAEEGL01 (sample SAMN16246548, study PRJNA631951) | gut metagenome | biome: gut microbiome; feature: rumen; material: fiber-attached | host: Bos | place: Iran: Karaj | collected 2018-10 | reverse complement strand
GAGCAGTTCGTGACGATGGTCGGCATTCCGTAGGTGTCGTGGAACGCCCGCACGAAATGGTCGCTGGACGCCTTCGCGGCGCTGTACGGGCTGTGCGGCTGGTACTTGAAGTCCTCCGTGAAGAACTTCTCGCCGTAGGCCAGGTGATGTTCGCCGCTGGACGCCTTCGTCGTGAACGGCGGCTCGATTCCCTCCGGGTGCGTCATCTCCAGGGCGCCGTAGACTTCGTCGGTGGACACCTGGTGGAAGCGGGACACGCCGTACCTGCGGCAGGCGTCCATCAGCACCGAGGTCCCGATGATGGTCGTCTCCAGAAATATGGAGGGGTTCTCGATGGAGCGGTCCACGTGGGACTCCGCGGCGAAGTTCACCACGGCGTCGGGCTGTTCCTTTTCGAAAACCTCGTAAACCGCGACCCGGTCCCGGATATCGACCTTGTAGAAGGCGAAGTTGGGGTTCTTCAGGGCTTCGGCCAGGGTGGAGAGATTGCCCGCGTAGGTCAGGGCGTCCAGGCAGACGATCCGGTCATCAGGGTAGTTGTTCAGCTCAAAGTAGATGAAGTTCGCGCCGATGAAGCCGGCGCCGCCGGTCAATAGAATGGTCATATCGTTCTCCTTGGTTTGTCTGCTGTGCAACAAAACATTATTTGTTCCGACTGCATGCTGTATCGTCCACAGAAAATTTGGACAGCGAGTATGGATATGTAATCTTCAAGCTAAAGCAGATTCAGCTTTATATTTTTTCCGTTTTTTAGCTCAAGATTCAAAACCTTGTTTGAGTTGGTAATAGCAACAATCTGTTCCTTCTCGATCCAATATGTTCCAATGCGGTATTCATTACCAAAATCTTCAATTGAGACACTAATTGGGTAATACTCTGATAGCGTCGGGTAATGAATAGCAGTAACTGAACAATCAATTAGTTCTTGGATTTCCATTGTGGCTTCTCCATTTATACTGATACGGTAAACTGCTCATCCACAAGGGAGAGGACCTCGTCCAGGATCGGCAGATACTCGTTCAATTCTTTCTCCGTAATTGTCAACGGCGGGCAAATCTCAATATTGTTCTCTCGTCCGAAAGTCGAAAAGCCGCGCTTTTTCAGCTCGGCGAAAATCCAGGGCATCACAGGCCCGGACTGATGGTATTCCTGCATGGGCTCTCGGATCTTCTTGTTCTTTACGATTTCCAGACAGGCAAACAGGCCGATACAACGGGCTTCGCCGACACAGGCGTGTTTGCGAACCATCTCCTCCAGGAAGGGCGCGAGGATCGCGTGCATTTTTTCCACATGCGCACCGATCTGATGCTCCTCATAATACCGGAGGGTCGCCACGCCGGCCGCGCAAGCAAGGGTATGACCAGAGTAGGTCAGGCCGCACTGCAGCACGTTCTCCTCGAAATAGCGTGCGACGCGGCGGTTGACAATCACGCCGCCTAGCTGGACGTAGCCGCAGGTCACGCCCTTGGCGAAGGTAATCATATCCGGCACCAGATCAAAATTCTGCCAGGCGAACCACTTTCCGGTACGGAAGAAGCCGCTCATGACCTCGTCGCAGATCATCAGGATCCCGTACTTGGTACAAAGCGCCCGTATGCCCTCCATATAGCCCTTCGGCGGAAGGATGACGCCATTCGCACCGACGATGGATTCCATCAGGATCGCCGCCACATTGTCTGGTCCCTCATAGATGAGCTGCTGCTCCAGATCATAGAGGGCCTTCTTTGTGACTGCCTCATCGTCGACCCCGCGGGTATAGCCGTCCCGGTACATATGGGGGTTCATAAATTTGACGAACCCATTGGCCCCCCCCGATCTCCGCAGCAAATCTGCGCCAGTCGCCAGATGCGTTGGAAGCGCCAAGGGTCGCACCGTGGTAGCTGCGGTAGCAGGAGAAGATCTTGGTTCTTCCAGTCACCATCCGCGCCATCTTGATGGCGTTTTCATTGGATTCCGCACCCCCGTTGGTAAAGAACACTCTGGCAAAGTGTTCCTCGCCAGCCGCCTGGACCAGCATCTGCGCCAGCCTGCTTTTCGGCTCCGTGGCATAAGCGGGAGCCATGAAGCACAGTTTCTCAGCCTGCTCACGAATCGCTTCTACGATCTCTGGCAATTCATGCCCCAGATTAGAACAGACGAGAAGAGAGGACATGTCAGCATATTTGTTCCCGTCATAATCCCAAAAGAAAATGCCATTGGCGCGCTCAATCGGGAGGACGGGACCGCCAGCCTTTCCCCAAGACTGTAGAATGTACTGTTGATGCAGCTTAGCGACTTCAACACCTTTTGGATTTGTCATTCATATTCCTCCAATTCATACCCTTGTGTTTTCAAGAACGGGCAACGCTCTACCAGAGCTGTTATGTACATTTTTATTCCGAGCGGCACTTATGTCAGATCAGTATCTTGTCTTCCAGTACAGCCTTGAGGTGTTCCCCGTAGGGGCTCTTGCCGTACCGTTTTACACTCTTTGCAAGCTGTTCCGCGCTGATCCAGCCGTATCGGAAGGCAATCTCCTCCGGAGCGGAGATGGACATCCCCTGATACTGCTCGATCATGCAGACAAAGTTGGTTGCTTTTCGCAGGCTGTCCACGGTCCCCGCGTCCATCCAGGTATAGCCGCGGCCCAGGAGCTGGGCGTTGAGGCGTCCTTCTTTCAGGTACATATCGTTGAGGGTGGTAATCTCCAGTTCGCCTCTGGCGGAGGGCTTGACCTGGTCCGCCATATCGCTGACGCCCTTCGGATAGAAGTACAGTCCAACGATTGCGTAGTTGGATTTTGGCTCCTTGGGCTTTTCTTCCACGCTCAGGACACGGTAATTGCTGTCCGGGCCCTTTTCCTTGGCCAGCTCCATGACGCCAAAACGGCGCGGATCCTCTACATAATAGCCAAATACCGTCGCCGCGCCTGCCTGGGCGGAACGGACTGCGGCGGCGAGCTTCGAGCCGAGCCCGTTGCCGTAGAAGATATTGTCGCCGAGGATCATGGCGCAGGGCTCATTTCCAATGAATTCTCTGCCAATGGTAAAGGCCTGGGCGATGCCTGCCGGCTTCTCCTGCACAGCGTATTCGAGGGAGAGTCCGAAGGCGGAGCCGTCGCCCAGGAGACTCTTGATCCGCGGGGTATCCTCCGGCGTGCTGATGATCAGGATCTCCCGGATCCGAGCCAGCATCAGAGTGGACAGGGGGTAGTAGATCATGGGCTTGTTGTACACCGGAAGCAGCTGCTTCGAAGTGACGATCGTGAGGGGATAAAGTCTGGTGCCGGCGCCGCCGGCGAGAACGATGCCTTTCATCTGATATTCTCCTTTGCGTTATGGTCGATGGTTCGGTACATTTCGAGCAGCAGCTCTCCGTTTTTCTCCGGGTCATAGGTCCTGGCAGAGCTGCGGCGTCCCATCTCTGAAAATCGCTCGGCCAGTTCTCTGTCAGAAAAGATCTTGCAGATAGAGTCCGCAAGCATATAAGGCGAGTCGAAGGGATACAGGAACCCGCTCTTGCCATGCTCGACGGTTTCGGGGATCGCGCCGGTAAAAGACGCTACACAGGGAACGCCGAGAATAAGGGCTTCGCCCAAAGCGGTACATTGATTCTCTATTTTCGCTGCCGAGACGAATACGTGCGTCTTCAGAAGCCGCGCCTTGACTTGCTCGGCATTGAGATAGCCTTCAAAAATCAGATGCTCCTTCAGGCCGAGCTCCTCTACCCGCTGCTGGATGTACCACTGGTAGTCCGGCGCTTTGTTCATGATGACGCGGCGCAGGCCGGTGTAGCGGCGGTACTTCAGCTTGCTGGAGACCACGTGGACCTTTGTATCCGGAAAGCGCTCCAGCACGATGGGCAACGCCTCCAGGACCTGATGAAAGCCCTTGATCGGATAGGAAAACAGGACGTAGATATTGTGCTTTTCGCAGGCCTCCCAGCTCCAGCGCTCCTCTCCGTAGAAAGGCGTTCGGAGGATCAGGCCGCCGTCGAAGGTCGTGCATCCGGGATGGACGGATCTTGCCACCGCGTTCCCCCATTCGCTGCCGCCGTGGATGTATTTCAGGCGCTGAAGCGTCTTGCGTTCCAACTCCGCCCGCTGGGCAAAGCTGACGCGCTGCAGCTCAATACTCTGGCCGCCCTTGTTCAGCTTTCGGAGCAGCTTGTGGAGCCAGGTGTCCCGGCAGACACGCTCGGGCAGTTCCCCGTAAACGGCGTCCTTATAGTAAACCAGCGGGCCCTGGATCGTAACAACGGTCCGCTCCACATCGGCCTCCTGGGCCATTGCCCAGGATTGTTCGAATTCCGTCCCGTAGATATGGACTACGTCGGGCTTCTCAACGTCCAGGATCTCACGAAAAGCGCTTCTCTCCCCCGGGATCCCAACGCTGGCTGTGATATAATAGGTAATCCCGTTGACCTCATATTTCCCGGCCTTTTTGGAGCTGTCGCTCATCACGATAACAAGGGCGTTTCCGCTTTTCCTGACAGCCTCCAGCGCGCCGGAAAGCCAACCGCCGAAGACTGAGGGCTTGCTGCCCAGGTGCACCGCCAGCTCCGGCATGACGATATTGACCAGCCAAAGGATCTTCATTGCTCTTTCTCCAATTCGATCCGGACGTAGACCTTTTTGCCGTCCTTGTCCAGGTAATAGGCGTTTTTGTAGGGCGCGTGGGTCATGGCCCGGAGGAAGTCGAGGACCTCGCCGTAGGTGGCGGGCTTGTCCATCTGGATCTCCCGCAGGGCGTCAAAGTCCTGCTTGGTGTTCAGGTTTCCCTCAGAGGCCATGGGCGTCAGGGTGTAGTTTCCCGTCAGCAGATCCTCCAGGTGCTCCTCCATCAGTTCCATCTCCGCAGCCAGGATCCGCTCGTAAACCTCCTTGGAGGTGTCGTCCCCCCGGAGCTCCAGCCGCTTCTGCCAGAGGATGGGGCCGTGATCCAGCTCCGTGTCCATCTTGTGGATGGTGACGCCGATGGGCAGATGGTTCATGATGCCGAAAACCTGAGGGAACCAGCCCCGGTTATAGGGATTGTAGCCCGGGTGGACGTTGATGCAGAGGTGATTATTTACCAGTGCATCCGGGAAGAGCTGCTTGCAGTGCAGGGAGATAAAGAGATCGAAGCGCGAGAAGAAGCCCTCGTCCTGGTCCCGTAGCCGCAGGGGCCGGATAGCTCCTTCGTCTCCGAACCGCGCCTTGAAGTCCTTGTTCCACGGCGCGTAGAAGAACTCGAAGCTTGCCCCCAGAGCCTTTTTCAAAATAAGGCCCTGAAAGTGTTCAAAAATATATAGATTGTCGGTAATGACGCAGACGTTCATCGATTTCCTCCACTTCTATTATTTCTTCAGATCATAGAGCAGCCAGGTTTCGGAGCCTCCAAAAGCATAGAGCAGTTCCTTCCGCGAATACCCGAAGGCTTCCATCATTTCATCTGTGGTCAATTCCGCGTCGATCCCCGAGGACCAATCGGCGTCCGTGTCCACGAAGACGACGACCTCGTCTTTCCCCGCGGCCTCCAAATACCGCTCCAAGTCGGGAGACCCGGCGCTGTCCGTCACAAAAACGTCCTCAAACTGCACTAACTCCATCAGGTCCTGGGTCATCATGATCCAGTTGTTGTCGGTGAAATAGACGCAGGGCGAATTCGTATGAGGCGCCAACGCCTGGTCATAGGTTCTGTGCTCTTTTCCGAGGAAGTCCGGCGTCGTAAAAGAAAGGAGCATCCACACAAGGCAGACGGCCGGAAGCGCGAGCTCTACCCACTTTTTTACCTTCTCCCACTTGACAATTTTCAGGATCAGATACAGCAGATAGACACAGGCGAGCACAAAGAAGGGAATGATGTTGTAGATGTACCGGAGCACCCTGACAGGAGAAAAGATCGCCACTGCCAGAAAGGCCGCGAGGCACGGGATCAGCACCAGAAGCGGCTTTCCGTCGGCCTGGACCTCCTTGCGCCGCTTGATCCACAGCGGGATCAGCAGTACAAGGATCGCCCCCGCGATCAGGGTGAGCTTGACCGGGGTACGAAGTCCCAGGAAGACCGAATAGCCGTACACCCAAAACTTCTGCGCGTAGGCGGAGAAGTTCGTAAAATTCTGGACGGCGTTTCCGCCGGAAACCAGCGCGTCCCGGGAAAGGTGGGTGAAGACCGCCGGCCAGGCCAGCAGGAAGGCTGCGATCCCGCCAAAGCCCGCAGCGGCGACCAGCAGAGCGTCCTTCCACTTCTTCGTGAACAGGTCCCGGAGCAGAAACACGGCGCAGATGAAGAAGGCATAGAACACGAAGTAATACTGCGTCAGCATTCCGAGCAGGATTGTGATCGCGACGGCGAAATAATACCGTTTCTTTCCTTCCTGGTAAAGCCGCACGAACCAATAGGCCAGCAGCAGCGTCAGAAGAATCAGCAGGCAGTACATCCGGATCATCAGCATAGTGGACAGGCCGACGTTGCTGAGTCCGTAGAGGATCACCGAAGTCAAAGCCAGCTTCCAGCTTGAATACAGCTGCATGGCCAGAAGCCAAAGCATAACAAGAACCGCAAGGAAGATGACCAGGTTCAGGATCAGACCGATCCACATGGAAAAGCTGTTTGGCGTAAGGGAGGACGCGAAATTCAGCAGCCAATAGTACAGAGGCGGGTGGACGTCCTGGGTTTGGTTGTAATAGACGGAGCCCACCGCAAAGCGGTCCGTCTCGTCTGTCTCGATATAGGACAGCAGGTCCTCCCGGGACAGGGTCTGATCAACGATCCCGCCTTCCCGGAGGTCCGTTAAAAACGGGGTATAATAGCCGTTGGACAGGCCATAGGAGTAAATCTCGTCGATGAACATGCCGGTTTTCTGTTCGCTGAAGTACAGGCACGCTCCGGCGATCAGCGCCAGCGCCAGAATCAGGCTGGTCAGCTTTATCACACGTTCCTTCATGATCCGTTTACCTCGTCAGTCGAGATTCCGCTTACCGCTTTCGTTTACGTAATGATTTCGCAGATCCGGTCCACATCCTCCATGGCCAGCTCCGGATAGAGGGGCAGGCAGAGAACGTGATCGGAGACGCGCTTGGCGACAGGGGTCTCGTCTCCGCGGAAGCCGTAGGCGGTGCAATGGTTTGTCAAGGGGTAGAAATACTTGCGGGCGTAGATTCCCTCCTCGCCCAGGCGGGCGGCTGCTTCGTCGCGGGTGTATTTGGCCCCGTCGAAGACCACGGGGAAATAGGCGTAGTTGGACGCCACCCCGGGCTGCTCCTTCAGCAGGGTCAGACCGGAGACGCCGGCCAAATTGTAGCGGTAACGCTCGACAACCTGCTTTCGCATAGCGATCATCAGCTCGATGCGGCGGAGGTTGCAGATGCCCATGGCGGCGTGGAACTCGCTCATCTTGGCATTGGGCTCCGGGGAAAGGATGTCCTCGCCCTCGATGCCGAAGTTCTTGCCCCGATCCAGGACGTGCTTCAGTGCCTCTTCCCGGTAGACCACGCAGCCGCCCTCCACCGTGTGGAAGACCTTGGTGGCGTGGAAGGAGAACATGGAGGCGTCGCCGAAGCAGGCGGCGCTGACGCCGTCCTTGCGTACGCCGAAGGCGTGGGCCGCGTCGTAGATGACCTTCAGGCCGTGCTTCTTCGCAACGGTTTCGATGGCCTCCACGTCGCAGAGGGTCCCGTAGACGTGGACCGGCACGATGGCGGAAGTCTCGGGGGTGATGAGCGCCTCGATCTTCGCCGGGTCCAGGGTGTAGGTTTCCGGATCCACGTCGCAGAAAACAGGTTTGCACCCGCAGCGGATGATGGCGTGGGTGGTGGAGGCAAAGGTAAAGGGCGTGGTGATAACCTCGCCGGTGAGGCCGAAGGCCGCCAGCGCTCCCTCCAGGGCCAGGTGGCCGTTCGTGAACAGGGTCACGTTCGGCGCGTTGAAATACTCCTGCAGCATCCGCTCCAGGGTCTGGTGCTTCTCCCCCATGTTGGTCAACCACCGGCTGTCCCAGAGAAAGGCGATCTCTTCAAAATACTCCTCCTTCGGGGGAAGAGCGGAACGGGTGACGTTGATACGCATTGTATGCCTCCTTGTTAAAGGATATTTTTCGCTACCTATCGGGACAGCTCCACGCAGGCGAGCCGCGGCTCGAAGCAGCAGCAGGGACGCAGGCTCACCACCCGGACGCCACTGGCCCGCTGAGGGCCGACCTTCAGGAAGGTCGCCAGGACGCTCGTTCCACCGCCCAGGCCCAGGGGCCCGATGCGCGCCTCGTTGACCGCCTGGGTGATCCTTTGCTCCATGTCGCTCTGGCGTTCGTAGGTCCCGTCCACCATGGCCTGCAGCATCAGGGCGGAGGCCTCGTACTGGGAGCGGCCGATGCCGACGGCCAGGGTACAGGGCGAGCAGCCCAGCTTGGCCACGGACTCCCGGGCCCAGGTGATGATCTCGCTTAGAATGACGTTTACGTCATGGCGGTGAAAGACCCGGTAGGTCTTCCCGCGGATGGCCGGTCCGCCGCCGAACATCAGGATATGGAGCCGGAGCCCCGGACGCTCGCTTCTGCGGAGCTGGATGGGCGCGGGAAACACCCCCGCGGGGTCCTCGTTGAGGCCGCCAGACTGGTCCAGACGGTGGGCATCGTCGCCCAGGATCCCCATGGGTCTGCCGGGAAGGGCCCGAAGTCCTTCCTCGACGCCCTCCCGGATCGCGTCCAGGAGCTCGGGCGTAACGGCAGCGCCCTCCCCCGCCTCCAACAGCAGGTGGGGAATACCGGTGTCGTCGCAGAGGGGGCTGCGGTTCCGCTCCGCGGCTTCGGCGTTGTCCAGGATCGTCTGCAGAGCCCATTTGGCGTTTTCATTTTGCTCGGCGGCGATGGCCGCACGGTAGGCATTCTTTTTATCTTCGCTGAAGGCGGAGCCGGCTCTGACCAGGCAATCGCGGACAGCGGCTTTGATCTCGTTATTTGTCATAGATGCTTCTCCCATGGGCGGCGGCAATGATTGCCGGGAACGCGTCCGCTTTCAGGCGATAGAGCGCCTCCATGCCCAGCTCCGGGCAGGCGACCAATTCCTGTTCCAGCGTTTTTTCTCCCAGGAGGGCGGTCACGGGCGGGATCACGGCGTAGACCGCGTTGCAGCGGTCCAGGGCGCTGACCGTCTCGGGATGCAGGGCGCCTTTTCCGAGGTGGAGCTTGACGCCCATGACGGAGAGCGGGGCAATGCTGGACTCGATCTCCAGCTTGTTGCTGGAGGTGGGACCCACCCCGGCGGGACTCACGGCGGTGTGGAAGATCACGGCGCCCTGCAGGTCGACGCGGACCTCACCGCTGACCAGCTTCGGCAGCACGGCGTCCCGGCCGCAGTAGATCCAGCCGGAGAGCTCGACCCTGTCGCCGACCTGAAGGGATCGGACGGCTTCCTCGGATAAGGGTGTTTGTAATTTGATCATGGCGTCTCCTGTCTTTTTCGCGCGGCGATCTCGCGTAAATATTTATTGAGCCACAAAACGACCGCGGACATTGCGATCGTGACGGCCAGAACCAGAATGGGCTTCAGATAAGCGGCCGGGAGGAAATCGGACAGCCGTAACCATCTATAAACGACGGGGATGACTCTCATTATGAACGGATGCAGGATATAGATAAACATGGAATAGCGCCGGCCGAACCTTGTCAGAAGGCTTCCTTTCCCAAACCGCGGATTGGCGCAGCCGAGAAGGAACAGGGCGATCCCCTGCGGGAAAGAGCAGATATGGACGCCGAAATCTCTGCCGAACAACCACCGCTCCACAAGGCAGAGCAGCGTGGAGACAATGAAAACGATCAGCAATACACGGTTTGAGATATGGATCTTTTCCTGATCCCGATGGATCAGATGCCCAAGCATGAACAGCGGAAAACCCTCGATCAGGAAATTCCGGTAGTAATAGTTCGGAACCGCGCGGCCGAAACAATACGCTCCCTGCGCCAGCAGGATATAGGCCGCGAGCAGGACCGGGATCAGCAGATAGGCGATCCGATACAGGTCAAAGCGGTCTGTGATCGCCCAAAGGAAGTAGACGTAGAGCAGAGCGAACAGGAACCACAGCTGACCGACGACGATATTCTGCTCGTTGAACAGGAGGAATTATCCCCAATTCAGCCCCCGCCAATCCGTACTGCCGATCCATGAAAGACCGTCGGTCAGGCATTTCACGGCAAGATAGAACAGGACGGCGCAGAGTGTGATAAAGCCGATGTGCCGGAGCTTCGCGCCGTAACGCGGCTGTTTCGGCTTTTCATACCAGGCGAAATATCCGGATACCATGAAAAAGAAGGGTACGCAGAACCGGGAGATACACTGAACGACAGTGCCAAGGCGCCCCGGAAACTCGCAGTGCATAAAGACCACGAAGACGCAGGCGATCCCTTTGATCCAATCGAGGCAGGAATTGCGGACGCGAGTAGTATCCATGCAGCTCTCTCTTTCTGAAAAGGATTCGGTATTTGCTCAGGAACGTGTGATCACGACAGACGCGAAATCTTTTTTATATTTTCGTCTGCTGATCCCATAGAAAAGCACGCCGAGCAGGAGCCAACCGCCGACGATGATCCACTCCTGCCAGACCAGGGTGCAGCTGGTGCCGGGGATGATGTACATCAGCATCATGGCGCCGGACATGACGGCGGCGATCAGGCCGACCAGCTTATAATGCCGGTTTTGAAAGGGTCTTTCCAAAGTCGGGTATTTTTTCCGAATGATCAGATAGGATGCGGAGACCAGGCAGTAGGCCAGGCAGCAGGCGAAATTCGCGGCATCCACGATCCAGATCAGCATTGCTCTGCCCAAAAACGGCGCGAGCACGGAGATCGCCCCGAGGAACAGCAGAGCGTTGACCGGGGATTTGAAGCGTGGGTGGATCTTTGAGAAGACGCCGGGGACCATCTTGGTGTCGGACATGGCGTACAGCGCCCGGCTGCCGCCGATCAGGAAGGAATTCCAGCTGGTGATGATGCCGCAGAGGCCGCCGATGATCAGGACCTTCGACATCACGGGGCTCCGGAAGGCCTTTTCCATGGCGTCGGCGGTGACCAGCCCGGTTTTCGAGAGGGAGTCGGCCACGTCGTTCTGATCCATCACAAGGCCGATGGCGATCACGACCATCGTATAGAAAGCGACTGCCAGGACAATGGACAGGATCATAAGCCTGCCGAGCTTTTTCAGCGGGACACGGATCTCCTCAGCAGCTTGCGGAATGACGTCGAAACCAAAGAAAAAGAACGGCGTCATAATCGCGATACGGGCGATGTTTTCGAGGATTCCTGAGGTATCTGTCCCATGAAAAGCCTGTGACTCGATGTTGGCGGTATCTCCATTGACCACGGAGCCTGCCAAAAGAAGGATCCCAACCCCGGCGATAGCCAAGGTGAAGACTGTCTGCATGACCGCAGATTTTTTCGTGCCGCGAATGTTGATCAGCACGATGAACGCCGCCATCAAAGCGCCGATCGCGACCCAGGAAGCGTAGACGTCATATCCCGCGATGGTGTACATGTAGCCCTGGTAGATCTGCGGGAACAGGTATTGCAGAATGGTCGGGAAGGAACAGGCCTCATAACAGACGACGCCCATATAGCTCAAAATCAGGGCCCAGATACAGATGTAGCTTCCGGTCGGGCCGAAGGCCATGAAGCTGAACACCTGTTCGCCGCCGCATTTTGGCATGGCGGTCGTCAGCTCGGCATAGGTCAAGCCGACAAAATAGATCATGATGCCGCCGATGATGAAGCCGAGCACCGTGCCGAGCACGCCGCCGGACCGGATCCACTGTCCGGAGGAGACGACCCAGCCCCAGCCGATCATGGCACCGAAGGCGACCACCAGGACGTCGCCGGTATTCAATACCTTTTGGAATGCGCTTTTTTTCTCATTCATACGCATTGACTCCTGATTGTCTTTGAAGAGGGAGCAATTTTGGACTAAAGAAGGATAAAGCGGTCAGAGCGTTCCCACCAGAACTCGGTTTCTATCTTCCACCCAATCAGATCCTCAAACTCTCTCCGATATCCCCGACCGTTCATCAGCTGGTACATAAACTCGCCAGAAAAATTCCCCTCGACGACACACCAACCCTCCGGCGTCAGCGCAAGGTCCCAGCCGATATAGCCAAACTTGGGCAGCTGCTCCATCAGCTCCTGGACCATATCTGTCAATTCGTCCCATCTGGGGACCTGAAATCCCTTGATGCGGATGCCGGAGTTCGGGTGGAACTGGTAAATGTTTCCGGTCTCCTGATATCCGTCTGTAATGACGATCCCCGTGTCAGGGTCAATCTCCGCAACAAAGCCCTCCTGTGCCGCGGTGGCGACAAAGGAACCGTTGATACCGGCTTTGATCCAGGGATGATAGATGTGGATCTTTTCGTCTTTTCCACGGACTGCGGTCACGCGGATCACGTTGACGGAACCGGAATGCAGCCGGGCCAGAGCATCGTCCTGACAGATCAGCTCCTCCAGGACCATCCGGCTTTCCCGCTGCGGATGCCTTTCGTGAACAGCCTGTCCTTCTTGGAGGATCGCTTCCAAGATGTCTCGATAATTTCCCTTGGATTCTTCTACAGCAACCTTGTGGATTCCAAGCCCGAAGAAAAAATTGACAGGCTTCACAACAAAGATGGGGTGCCGTTTTGCGAAAGCGACAAACAAGTCGTAGTCGTCCATGCTGCGAATCTCAATCATTTGCCGTTTATAGTACAGTTTTAAGCGCTGATACAGCCGGTATTTGTCTTCCAGTTGACTGACACGATCCGGTCCGGCATCCCAGTTCAAATGATGAACATAGGTGCTGCGGAACTGCGCAAGCATGTATTCCAGCTTTTCCTCAGCCGTTTTGGAAATCAGATCCAGGTAAAATTCTTCATCCACCGTGCAGCCGAAAGCCCAATAATCGTAGATGAACCGATAGAGCATTTCATCTTGCTCTTCGGGATTGCTGTCCGGCGCGTAATGCCGGATGCTGTCCAGCATTTTTTGCAGCATCGTCGGAGTGTAAAGGAGCTTCGTTCCGCTTTTATCGCAGACATGGATCTCATCCACTAAGCGCTCGGCAATTGTTCGGATCTCGGCTTTGTCATTTGTAAGCTTGAAATAGTCAATGATCATGCTATTTCTCCTCTGTTTAATCTTGAAACAATGCCAAGTATTTTGATTCGTCATCAATCACGCCGTAGGCCTTTGCACGCATGACGATCTTCTCCGCCCAGCAGCGGTGCGGGCCGATCTCATTCATCTTGTTGCCGCTGCTGCTCTTGACCACGCCGCCGCTCGCGTTGAGAATCTGCATGGCGTCGTCATAGACCTCCTTCGTCACGGCCAGCATGCCGTTGACGTAGGGGATGTGGGTGGGATGGATAATGGTCTTGCCGATGAAGCCGTTGGCACGGTCCAGCAGCAGCTCCCGCAGCAGGCCGTCCACAGCATCGTTGACCATGGTCTGCTGCTTGAAAAGCGAATTGTTGATGGTAGGGGGCATCTCGTCGAATTTCATATTTTTCCGGGCCCGGAAGTATTCCCAGACCGGTCCGGACACACTGTAGTCGTTGTGGCGGGCAAAGACGTTCAACACGTCCTTCAGGCAGTCCGCCACGGGCAGGATGTCATAGATCGTGTAGTTGATCCCGCGGCGCACACCGAAGACGGAGGACCAATCCGTACCGCCGACGCGGACGTTCAGGACCAGCTCCCGGTAACGGTCCAGAATCTCCTTGACGCCCATGAGCTCCGGGATCCGGGTCTCCAGATAGGCCATCTCCCGGCTCTCCAGGATCGGCATGCCGTAGATCACCTCGCCGAAGCGCTCGTTGAGCTCCTTCAGGTGTGCGAAGTAAGCCTCGCCGTTGGAGCGGTTGAACTTCGGGAAATTGAAGGCCGTAATCAGATGGACGTGCTCGGGTCGGAGCATGCCGGAGAAATGCCGGAACTGCTCAATATTCCGCACGCGGAAAATGATCAGCGGAAGCTCGTCATAGAGGATCGACCCGTTCTCCAGCTCCTGATTCAGCGTATCCAGAAGCCGCAGCACGTTCTGCTCCGCCTCCGGGACCTTTTCCTCCGGGCAGGCGTCCTCAAAACACATGACCATAGAGGTCAGTCCGGGGTATTTCTTTGTGAGAATGGGCTGCAGAAAGTCCTTTGTCCCTGGCATATACATCGTCGCGCCAAGGCAATAGCGCAGCAAGTCCCGCTGTGTGTACTTGTCAAAGTTCACGGGTTCCGTGACGAATTTGGAAGCGGGTTGGTTTGCGTGATGCCTCATAAAAAACTTCCTTTACTGATATATAATTTTGTGTTGTGCTATTTTTCTATCGAGATCCATGCGATGGACTCTCCGTTTTCATCTTGGATATTCAGACGACTTAGCAGCTCCTCTGCAATCGCCAATCTGTCCTCTTCGGCAGAGAATCTATATAGAATGCTGCCAATTACCTGCGCGGTTGTCCCCGATTTTCCGATCTGCATACCATCTGTCAGTGCAGCGGAAGACTTGAGGACACGCTGATCCCGCAGCACGGTATCAAAACCTTCTAATTTTGCGATTTTTCGTCCGGGTATCCCAAAAATTCGTAATACTGCGTAGCGCTCCTGAAAGCAGGGGGTTTCTTTGTCTGCGTTCCAGCTTTTGCGGCATTCTCCGGTAACAGCAAATTCGATCAAGAGCCGGAGCTGATCGATTTGATGTTGGTCTTCTGTGATCAGATAATGCTGTCCGCCGCTGGGGCGAAAACACATCTCGCAGAAATAGAAGGATTTTTCATCCACAAAGGCCTGCAGGGAAATCATCCCATTTTGAAAGCCATTGCTTGTCAGCATATTGACAACGGTATCGTTCACTTCAGAAATGTAACGGCTTGTATAAACGGAAGGGTATTCCGAATAGGAAGATACCGAGGAGCCAGTTTCCTCGGATTTATACATCCATCGGTCATCTGTTGTGGAGAGTCGGATATCTCCGTCAGCTGCGAAATAGGAAACCGCGATATTATCGCAATCCATATATTTCTCGATAATGATCGTTTTATTTTCCGAAAAGGACATTGCGTAGGCAAAAGCATGCGGCAGCGCTGTACTTTCGTCGCATTTGATTACACCGCGAGAGCCGCTGTTGTCAACAGGCTTCAGCATAACCGGGTACCCATTTTTCTGGCAGAAGTCGTTTGCTTCATCCAAAGAGCTTGTTGCGATGCCAGGTATCACAGGGACTCCCGCATCCATGCAGGCCTGCTTAAACACTGCTTTCTCCGTAGCGATGTCTATTTGACGTTTATTTCCATAACAAGGGAGCCCGGACGCTTCGCAAATCCTTAAGTAGTATTGCATATAGGAATCCGTGAACCCCGTCAAGACGCCATCGATTTTTTTCTCCGTAATAAGCTGCTTCATTGCCGTAATATCCGAAAAGTCCACATTGCAGTATTCGTCGGAGATCTGCTTGGCCGGTGCTTTCTCAAGCGGGCGATTATCTGTAACAATTGTGTAGACGCCCATCTCTTTCGCTTTCTTTACGATTTCAGCGATCAGTTTTGTACTGCCAAGGACAAGAAGCCTTTTTCCACGTACATCCACGTTATCCTGCGCTCCTTTACGGGTTATCCCATTGTCCGAATATTCAAAAGATGTAATTCGGCAGATTGCCTGTTTTTTCCTTTTAGAATTTTTTATTGCCACCAAAACTGCTTATCCAGCTTCCAGCCAATCAGCTCTTCAAAATCCTTTTTCATTCCACGGTTTCGGTACATCTGCCACATAAAGTCTCCGCTGTAATTCCCCTCCATGATACACCAGCCCTGCTTCGACAAAACAAAATCCCAGCCGACATACCCGATCGTGGGCAATTTCTGTGTGCATTTCTCCGCCAAATTCAGCAGTTCGTCCCATTGAGGAATCTGGAACCCAAGAATTTGCAGATGGTTGTCCGGGTGGTATTCATATCGTTCGCCGTTTTCTTTGAAGCCCGGCGTGTCCACGATGCCTGTTTTTACATCGATCCCAGCGTCCATTGTACCAAACACCGCGCTTGTAAGGAAATGACCGCCACAGCCGATTTTGAACCACGGCTGATAAAAATGGATTTTTCCGTTCACCCGTACCGTATTCAGTCGAATACCGTTTACGGAAGCCGGGTTGAACGCAGCCATCCGCTCATCCTGATCGATCAATTCTTCAAGCACGACAGACTGTTCTTGCCCTGTAATGTATTTTTCCTGATTGATTTTGCATTCTTCAAGCAATGCGCGATAGAACTGCTTGAGACTCTGCTGGTTCAGGCCCTCGACGCTTGCCTTATGTACGCCGCGCCCACCGCTCAAATCCGTCGGCTTTACGACAAAAACAGGATGCTTGCTGACAAACTCGCAAAATTGCCCAAAATCAAGATCTGATTTGCATAGAATGACATCCCTTTTATACTCGTCCTTGAATAGCTGATAGGTCTCATATTTGTTAAACAACAAGTGCTTGTCATTTTTATTGCTGAGATGCTCCATATACAAAAGACGCACACGAAACGTCATGTATTCTGATTTTTCTTCATGGGACTTATGCTCAAAGTCATAATTCAGGCACTCTTCATAGGTGCTTCCATAAACCCAGTAGTGATAGACTGTAATATAGAGGGTATCTTCGATTTCCGCATCGTCTGCGCTTGGCTTTCTGGTACGAATAAAGGCCTGCATCAGATCCAATAACTTGGCTGGATATTTCTCCGGACGGTTTTCAACGATTTGTTTTCCGATGGAAATCATCTCGTTCCGGTTATCTGTGATTCGAATTTCTTTCATTGGATTTCACCCCTGATCGTATTGAACATCAACAGTGACGACAGTTACACAGAATCTTTTCTGTTATCACATTCATTTCGCTTATCCCGTATCTTTGGTCGATCGGCAAAGGCAGAACATTTTTTGCGATGTTATATGCTGCTTCAGACGCATGGCACATTTCAAGCACATTCGGCCAGAGCGTAGGAATGTAAAATTTTTCCGTCTGGAGCCGTTTTCGCAGCTCCGCGCCGTTTTCCAGCAGCAGCGGATACATGAAGGTCCCCGGGCTTTCCGAAAGGCGCAAGCCGTTGATCCCACCGAGTTTCCGGTGCAGATAGGAGTAATTCTCCTCCCGCGCTGCTTTCGCCTGCTCATAGTCAATGCCATGCAGCAGATTCGCGGTCAGCTTTGACATCCGCTTGATGGGCTCGTTCCTGAAAAGCTCGTTGTTTGCGGTATACTCGCCGTAAAACTCCGACGCTGTGCGCTCGAAGCGTCCCAGTAAAAAGCGCATCCGCTCAAAGGACTCGTCCCGGGGCAGCGGTTCCTCCAGCCGGGTGTCGGTATAGAGAAACGCTCCGTCGGGTACACCGAAATACTTCCGGCAGGTATAGATCGTGTCCACCCCCGGGATCGGCTCCTGGAAGTAGCTCTGGGCGTTGTCGACGATCACGCGCCGGAATTTTTCAACATATTCCGTGATTTTTTCGTTGTCGAACTGTGAATAGTAATTGACGAAGTAGAGCCATTCCCCTTCTCCCAGGTCGAGTTCCCGGGCAGGAAGGAGATCCGTGCCGACGCTGTAAAGCGAATAGGGGACACCTTCCCGGTCGCAGAGGTCGGTGACGGAATCGCAGATGAGCCTTGGGACCCACAGCCTTCTGATCTTCCGAGCCTTCAGAAGATAGGCCAGGGCGTTTCTGCCGCAGTTCAGCGCCACTGCCCCCCCATGGAGCATGGGAAGCCTGTAGGTATCCAGTTCAATATAACCACCGATCTCTCCCATGTTACCACCTTAATTCCTGCAACAGTACCTTTATATATCGGGACGGGTCCCTCATGACCTCCCGGAGCCGCTCCTCGGTCTCGAATTTCAAAACCAGCGTTCCGACGGCTTCGTTGGCCGCCTTGAATCCGCCGATCTTTTTCCCCGGCTTGATCCAAAGATCCTTTTCGAAGACGGCATCGATGATGGAACCATCGACCCAAAGGGAATCAAACACGCCGGGCCTGTCGCTGTGGAGGATGACCTCAGCCCAGTACCCATTATAGGGCCGCTGCTCCATGCCGACGATGGGCATTCCCAGGGCCGCCCGGACGGTGTTTTCCACCAGCTTGACGCCGGTGGCGTATTCCAGACATTCCGCAAGCCGGTTGCCGCCGCCGCGGGGAGAGCATTCCATGATATAGGCCTTTCCGTCGGTCCCCTCCCGGGTCTCGATGTTGTAGATGGAGGTGCCCAGGCCCAACAGCGTAATGAGGCGCTGGATCTCGGAGGCCAGCTCCCGCTGGTGCGCCTCCGTCATGGTGGAGGGCCAGCTGTAGGCGGCGGGGGTATAGGGGTTCTCCGCCTTCGCGTCAAAGCGCTGGGCGTTGAAGGACACAAAGGCGAGCTTCCCGTCCACGGAGAAGCAGTCCGTATCGGATGAAAACCCGTGCTGGGTGATAAAGTCCTCCACGATGAACTCGTTTCCGCGGGAGTAGGAGAGGGCGTACTCGATGGCCTCCCGGAGCTTCGCGGGATCGTCCACCCGGTTGACGCCCTTGCTGCCCGCGGAATCCGTGGGCTTGACGATAACAGGCCAGTGGAACAGTGAAGCGTCGGCCAGGGCCGCCTCCACGGAGGTATAGCCCTTCGCCGTGGGGACGTTGAAGCCGTGCTCCGCCAAAAAGGCGCGGAACCGGCTCTTATTCTGCAGGATCGAAACCGCCTCGAAAGAGCCCACGGAGGGCAGCCCCATCTGCTCCGCCACATAGGCGGCCGCAAGGACGCCGGGATCGCAGGCAAAGGAGGTCACGCCGTCGATCCCCCGCTCCCGGGCGGCCTGAAGGGTGGCCTCGAGTTCCGTGATGCTCACGTTGCAATAATCGTCCGAATATCTGTGGGCAATGTTGTTGGGCAGATAATCCGCCGTGATCACGTGTACACCCAGATCATGGGCAGCCCGGATCACAGGCAACGCGTAACGCGTTCCGCCAAGGATCATCAGTTTCTTCATGAGCGTATATTCCTTTTCACTGAATACAGCATTATAGGCTCATCCGTTCGCAAATCATAACGATCGTGCCGCGTGATGCTACGGTACGATTTCGGATCGGTCCGGGGTTATACCAGACTCCCCTTCGGCGACCAGACGGCCTCGGGGTAGTACTCGTCCAGCATGCGCTTGACCAGGCTGCACTGCTTGGCGCGCTTGCGGGCGTCGTCCTCGGTGCTCTCCCAGCTGTGGGTCTGGGCCACGGAGCCGCCGGTCTTCAGATAAATTGGCGCTGCGATCCGGACCATCTCCGGGACCTCGTAGTGGCGAATGAAGCCGCCGGTGGACTTGGGGTTCTCGGTGTGGATGTCGATGGGGATGTCTATAGCCTGGCGCATGGCGGCCAGCATCTGAAGCTGGATATCCCGGACCGGATTCACGGAATCCGCGCCGATGCTCTCCAGGAGCTTCGCGGAGCAGGGATTACCGTGGCCCGCGTGGGCGGAGACCTTGAAATGGCAGTCCTCGGGGATCTCGCCGGCCTGGCGCATCTGGTTCAGAAGCCAGAGGCAACCCTCGTCGTAGACCAGGAATCCCCGACAGCCAAGGCGCGCGGCCCGCTTGACGTCCTCCACGGCGCGGATGATCTGTTCCTGGCCGCGCAAGCGGTAGCCCATGCGGACGCCCTCTTCCGTATGTACGGAGGCACTGGTATCCGTCGTAGCTCTGGGACCGATGGCCAGAATCAGATCCGTTTTCCACAGATGCGCCAGCTCCACCATTCTGGCGATCTCGTCGTCCGTCAAGCTCATGATCCCCTTGGTCTGGGTGACGCGGTGGAGATAGAGCCCGTAGCCGTCGATGGCCTCCAGCAGCGCTTTCATGACCTTGGGACCCTGGATCCCGGGGACCTCAAAACGATACTGTCCGCCGTCGGAAAACCGCTTTTCACTGGTTGGCAAAGAATAGGCGTCGCCCGCGGGCTGCCCGATACTCTTCAAGAAGGCTCTTGTTTTTTCCATGCTGTTCATTGCTTCACTCTCCTGTTTCTGTGTCTGTCAGATGGATCTCATATTCCTGCATCAGCCGGCGGACCCGTTCGGCGCCGACCAGCGAAACCGCTTTATCCAGCAGCTCCCGGTTTGTCATCGGATTTTCAGGATCTCCCTTGGCAGAGTCCACCCGGTGGGTCAAAACCGTGCCGTCCGCGAGCCGGACCGTCACGACGGCGACACGCTTCTGCGGGCTCTCCAGAGTGAGCTCCCTGTTTTCTGTGACCTCTACCCGCACGCAGAGTGCGAGGACTTCCTCGTCCAGCGGTTCAAAGACCGAAAGGTCGGCTCTGCCCCGCAGCAGGGCTGCCGCAACCGCATAGGGGGTACTAAGCTTTGCGGACGCAACGCCGGAGATTTGCGTGTGGTCGTGCCCCTTCACGCCGAGGCGGTAGGTTTCCACCAAAACGCCTTCGATCTCTTTGCCCCGTACCTTCTCATGCAGGGCAAGGGCCGCCTCCACAGCGGAATGGCTGTGGCGGCAGGAAACGTAGGGCTTCACATAGATCCGGTCGATCTCAAAATACGGCTGCTCGCCCAGAAGCTTGTCCGGGTCCCAGGCGTCGGCGTACAGTTTGTAAAATCCGCGCTCGCCGCCCAGCATATCGTCCGGGCAGAGGAAGTCCGTCTTTCCCATCATGGCCGCGGTCAGTCCGTCCATGGCGGCCCGGCCGACGGTGTAGGGCTTCAGTTCCGATTGCTGTTCCTGAAGCTCCAGCATCCCGGCGGCACTTCCAAGGGCGAGGGTGAGGACGCGCTTCAGCTGATCGTCGTCATGCTCCAGGGCAAAGGCTGCGCCGATGGCAGCACCAACGGTTCCGCAGGTCCCGGCAGTGTGGAACCCGCGCTGCTTGTGGGAGGGCTGCATTGCGACAGCGACCCGGCAGGCCGCTTCATATCCCATAATGATCCCAAGCGCCAGACGCTCTTTGGAGAGCTTGAAATCTGCCCGAACCGAGAGCAGGGTGGAGATGACGGAGGCTCCCAGATGGATCATGGCGAAGCGCTGGCCGTCGTCCAGCTCCAGACTGTGGGCATTGAAGCCGTTGATCAGCGCAGCGGTTTTGCCGTCTGTCGTTCGGTCATATCCAAGGAGCGGTGCGTTTCCCTTTGGAAGATTGGGCAACGCACTCTGCCAGCGAGCCTTGTTTTTCTTCGCGCCTGCCTCCGTCACAGCGAGATAATCCAACAGGCACGCGGAAGCCCGCTGTCTTTGCTGTTTCGTGATCCGGTCTGCTTTTTTCAACAGATAGGCAATATAGGCATTCGTTAGGTTGGCCATAAGGTCCTCCTGTGCATAGATCTGCCGATCGATCCTGCGCTTACTTGTTTACAGATATCTTGCCGCAGCAATCTCGTCGAGTTTCCCGCATTCAAAGCATTGGATATTGCGCATTGCGTCCGTCATCATCCGGCGGAAGGAATCCTCGGTGATGCCGCCGATGTGGGGCGTCACAATGACGTTCTCCATGCGAAGGATCGGCTCATCCGCGGGAACAGGCTCCTTTGGGAACACGTCCAGGCCGGCGAAGGACAGCTTTCCGGACGCTAACGCTTCCCGCAGCGCCGCAAAGTCTACCAGCCCGCCCCGGGCGGTATTGATCAGGATTGCGCCATTCTTCATACTGGCAATAAATTCTCTGTCGATCAGCCCGGTGTTCTCCTTTGTCAGCGGGCAGTGGAGAGAGATGATGTCAGCGCATCCGGCCAGCTCCTGCAGCTGTAGGAATGTGAGACCAAGCTCCCGTTCCATGGCCTCGTCAGCCCGGAACAGATCATAATATACAGTCTTCACACCAAAAGCCCGCAGGATCGAGGCGACCTTTCGTCCAATGCTGCCCAGACCGATCAGGCCGACGGTCTTTCCCGCCAGTTCCGCCGTCTGCACGCCCTGGGCCTGTTTTTCCCAGACGCCGCCGGCGGTCTTCCGGTGGATCTGCGGCAGACGTCGCAGGCAGGCCAGCATCAAAAGGATCGCATGCTCTGCGACGCTTTGGGCGTTTACGCCCTGGTTGACGTAGAGCGGGATGCCGCGGGCCTTGATCGCGACCAGGTCCAGAGAATCCAGGCCGACGCCGGTGCGCTGGATCATTTGGAGCCGGGAAGCCGCCGCCAGGGCCTCCGCCGTGATTTTGACGCGCCCGCTGGCCAGAAGATAGTCCGCCTCAGGGATCATGCTGATCAGTCTCTCCTCCTTATTCTGATCAAGCATTTTCAGTTCAAAGCCTTCCGGCAGTTTCTCTTCCACGATCCGGCGGGGACCCGAAGTATAGTGGTTTGTCAGAAGGATCGTTTTTAATCGTGCCATTCAAGCACCTCTTTTGCATTTCGGTCGTATCGTACCAGCAGTCATGCTGCTGAAAATTGCGTTTTTTCAACCCCAATATGCGCGATGATCTGGTTTTGATACAACGGGTCCAGGCAATTATCGACGATATTGCCGCCTTTTGCCTCATTGGTGTATTTCCCGGGAATCACAATGCGTTCTGTTGCGTCCTTTACGCCGCGTAGGAACCACTCATAGGAAATATCCACGTGGCCAAGATCCACAGCTTGATAGCCTTCGTGAAATAAATCGTACGCAAGAATCGTCGCCGTAGGCCCGAGGTCCAGAATAACCAACTCGTCCCGGGGGACCTTCTCCAAAATCGCCGCATAGATCTCGTCGTAATGGAAGAAGGCGTTTTCTGCGGGACAAAGGATGCGCCGGATCCTTTTGGCGTTGTCGAACAAATCGTTTCCAACGCCCATGCGGGTCTGTTCGCCTTCCACGATGGTAATGTCCCGCTGTTCCCAAATCTGCTTGAGCTGTCTGACGTATTCCAGTTCCCTTTTCCCATCATCTGAGGAGTGATAGAATCTGGAGATATCCGTATAATAATACTGTTTCTTCCTGTCCAGCAGCCTGCTGATCTTAGGCAGGTATTTGATCCTGTATCTCGGATAGAAGTACTTTTGGGAGACAAATATCGACTTGCTGAGTCCGATCAGCAACCGATCACTGCCGTTGTAACGCAGGACTTCCTTTAATCTGGCAGTCAGCTTGTCGCCGCACTGCTGATAGCCCTCCGGTTTGCCAAACAGGAGACCCAGATCCCCATCTCCAAAGCGTGCAATCGAACAGTGTTCTTCAACGATTTTTCGTACCGTTTCCTCTCTACTGGCAATATTGGGCTTTTTGCATCTTCTTGTAACGACAGCATCTATCAAACAAATTCCAGTCTTTCTCAACTCTTGTTTTACGTTAAATGTTTTCATCTTTCGCTGTCTTCTTGATTCGTTTGACTTCCTGACGCCATCGATAACTTGTCAGAACATAATACATCTTTGCGCCGGCATAGGTGAAAGAATAGTATTCAAGGATGCTCGAAAGTCTAAACCGTTCTTTGACTGGCAGTTTTTTTAAATAATCGGTTAGCGAAAACGAATAGGCCTTTGGTTTTCTGCGGAAGAATACATCTTTTTCCTTGAAGCGTCTCATGGCATCCTTCCATGCCCATCCGACGACAAGGCTGCTGGCATAGGCCGTGAGTTGCCTCAATCGCATGATAGCATCTACAAGAGCTTTCTGAGAGGCCTCAGCGTCTGAGTCCGCAAGTTCTAGAAAACGCTGCTTCTGAAGATAAGCACGATACCCCTTAAATAATATCGCATTTCTCCTCCCCAGAGTCCTTTTCTTCACAATTTCAGGATTGGCGCTAGAAATAGACTGTCCTGCATGAAGCCGGTAGTGATACAGCGGTCTGCCCGTAAATTGGATGGAATGGATGTTGGCCTCATAACATTCATTCATTAGTGCCCAATCGGATGCCCATATAGGGAATGGTTCAATCCCCCAGAACTTCCCTGCTTCCTCAATTTGTCTTGATCTGGGCCGAATCCCGTGCTCCGTAAGAAATGACTTTCGGAGAATACTGGACCAAGCGTAGTAGTCATTTTCCTGAATTCCAGACCACGGTTTCAGGGTTCCTTCCCGGTACATCCTGTGTTCTTCTTCTGTGAAAATATTATTAAACCGATAATACGAGAAATAAACTCGATCAGTATCCGGGTTTGCATCTACGATCCGCTTTAATTCGTCGATAGCGTGGGGTGCAATGATATCGTCATGATCCACAAACCAAATGAATTCTCCGTTGGCTGCATCAAAGCCTATCGTTCTGCCATTGCCGAATTTCGGACCATGTTGCTTTGTGATGACCGTAATATTCGGATTTCGAGCTGCGTAGTCCCGCAGGATCTCCGGAGTCCGGTCTGTGGAACCGTCGTCCACGCAAATAATCTCATAATCTTCCTGTGCCAGTCCCTGGTCCAGGCAGGAATCCAGACACTCATTCAAAAACTTCTCATCGTTATAAATCGGAATGATAATACTAACAAACATCGTGCACCCTCGTTTTTCTTTTGGAGCATTTGTGGAATGCTTTCTCAACGACTACATTTGCTTGGTCGTCTGCAAAACTCTGTGTTTGTTCATCTCTGCCTCACGGGTAGTTACTTGTCCCGCCCTGTTATCTCCCTAAGTTTGGATGGCAGGCGGATGCTGCCCCACATGTTGTGGTTCCAGGGAATTTTGTTTGTGTGATCCGGCAGAGCGGAAGGGATAACTTCCCGGTTCTCTAATACTTGGAACTGAAGCATATTCTGAATGAAATCATGCCACTGGTTTGCGCCGGCGGAGTCGATCTCGTGGAATTCCGCGCCGAAATAATACGTCCCCGGGAGAATGCCCGGAAGCTCCACCTCGATCTCGGATTCCACCAGTTCTCCGGCTTTCCGGTCGCCGAAGGCTACTGTGGTGAAGCCGACCGGGGCAGACGTCATATGGTTGATATAAATTCGGAGTACCAGGTTGTAGACATCGGCGTTGACCTGCCATTTCAGGCGGAAGCGGAGCTTTTCGCCCTGGATGAAGATGTTGTTCTCCTTGTCCGGCAGCCAGGCTTGAAGCATTTTGACCTTGAGCCGGCAGGCCATGTTGCGCTCCACGTTTTCCAGATAGACCCTGGTAGCCTCGCCGCGGTTGACGGACAGATAGCGGGCCACGCCGCCGGCGGTATCGCCGTCATAGACGACCTTGCCGTGGTCCAGAACGATGACGCGGGTACAAAGCCGCTGGATCGTGCTCATATTGTGGCTGACATAGAGGATGGTCCTGTTGTTGGATTGGGCTTCGTCGCCCATCTTGCCAAGGCATTTGCTCTGGAACTTGGCGTCTCCCACGGCCAGGACCTCGTCCATGATCATGATCTCACTGTCCAGGTGCGCGGCCACGGAAAAAGCCAGCTTGACATACATGCCCGAAGAATACCGCTTGACCGGGGTGTCGATGAACTGTGCCATTTCGGCAAACTCTACGATCTGGTCAAACTTCCGGTCGATTTCTTTTTTTGTCATTCCCAGAATCGCGCCGTTCATATAGACGTTCTCACGGCCCGTCAACTCAGGATGGAAGCCGGTACCGACCTCCAGCATGGAGGCAACCCGGCCACGCAGGACGATCTCGCCGCCGGAGGGAGCCGTCACCCGGGAAATCAACTTTAGTAACGTGGACTTGCCAGCGCCATTATGGCCAATGATGCCCACCGCCTCGCCTGGCTGCACGCTGAAGCTGATGCCATCCAGCGCCAGAAAACGCTCGTTATGGGAGTACTGCTTCGCACCGAGCTTGGAGTTAGGGTCCTCCTTGCCGCGAAGCTTTGCGAGCTTGGTTTGGATCTCCGCGTTCAGCGTCCGTCCGCCGATGGCGCCGAGACGGTATTCTTTTGAAACATTCTTGATTTCGATCATCGGTAAGCTCATAGGCTTGCTCCTTATGCCTTTGTGCGGAGATATCCGCGCAGTTTTTCATTTGTTTTGATGTTCCAGAGCTTCCGCCAGAAACGGTTTGCCGCATAGGCTGCCGCGCCAGCCGTCATGCTTCGTCGCTCCTCCGGCAATAGCTGTTCTTTGAGAAAGCGGATCTCATCGGTCTGCTCGCCTCTATGGGCCAGATAGAGCAGCTCCGGGACGATTTTACGCACAGCCTTCGGCGGGACGTCTTTTCGCGCGGCCTCCAAAAGTTCCTGGCTTTTCGCGTTGACAGCTTCAGACAGAAGGCGCTTCTGGTTGTGGAGGATCATGGGAGACAGGTCGTATTTGCCGCCGTAAAAATCCTCTACGGCCTGGGCGAGCCGGATATGCTCCCGGCACCGGGCTGCCTGGGACACGATAGAATTATAGTTCGTCGCTCCGGCTACGCTGCGGGAGCGATAGACGCCGAAGACCCGGTCCATGACATAAACCGGTCCGAAGTCCTGCGTAATAAACATATCCTGGAAGTCACATACGTTTCGGGACGCCAGGAGGAGGGGGTGATACTTGGTCCCGGCCTCCTTGAAATAGTTGCGGAAGACGGAGCCGAAATCGGAATAGCTTTTCCCGTCCAGAAAATCCTGAATGGTGAAGGGCTTGTCCAGGAGAGACTTGGAAATATCATAACCCCTGTCCCGCTCCTTCTCGTCAATGACCTTTCTCCGATGGCTGACCCTTGAATACTCCAGGTGATCCTCCAAAAAGTCCACCAGGGTCTGGAGCCGGTCCTCCCCAAGCCAGTAGTCGTCGCCCTCCAGGTAGGCCAGATAGTCCCCGCGGAACAGTCCCTTGTCAATGCAGTCGCATAGCTTTCGGCAGCCGCCGACATTGGGGTTCGTAAAATATGTGACGATCCTGTCAGGAAAGCGGGCCTGATAGTCGAGGATGATCTTTTGCGTCTCGTCGGTGGAACAGTCGTCCGCCGCGACGATCTCAAAAGGAAAATCCGTCTTCTGCATCAGGATGCTGTCCAGAGCTTGGGCTACGTAGGGCGCCTGGTTGTAGGTGCTGAGCCAGACGGTTGCTTTTACGTTTTCCATATCACACTGTATCCATAAAGGTCTTTTCCACCCGGCTAAACAGAATGACACCGATACCGAGAAGCACGGCAGTTGAGAGCCAGCCGATGCCGTAATGAAGCCAGTCGATCTCGCCGATGCCAAGCCAACCATAGCGGAAAATATTGACGATAGGCGTGACGGGGTTGCACATATACAAACCGTAGTACTTGCTGCCGGGAGCAAAGGCTGCCCTGGAGAACATGTCATAGGCGATGGGCGTGCTGTACATCCAGAGGGAGACGCCGAAGCTCACCAGCATCCGGAGGTCGCGGTACTTTGTCGTTGCCGCGGAGATGATGATGCCGCAGCCAAGACCCAGCATAGCCAGCTGGAGGATCAGCAGAGGCGTCATCAAGGCATACCAGTTCGGCATCACGCCGGCTTTCGTAACCGTGTAATAAACCACAAAAATCAGCATGAACGCAAACTGGATCGCAAAGTCGATCAGTTTGGAGAGCACTGTGGAAATCGGCATAACAAGTCTTGGAAAATAAACCTTTCCAAGGATACCGCTGTTTGAAATGAAGGTGCTGGATGTCTGGGTCAGACAGCCGGAGAAATACCCCCAGATCACGTTGCCGGAGAGATAAAAAATATAGGAAGGAACACCGTCCGCCGACAAACCGGCGATGGTGCCGAAAACCAGCGAAAAGACGATAGTAGTCAAAAACGGCTGAATGATCGCCCAGGCGGGGCCCAGGATCGTCTGCTTGTATCTGGAAACGAAGTTCCTTTTGACAAACAGAAAGGTCAGGTCCTTATAGTTGGCCAGCTCACCCAGATTCAGATCGAACCAGCCGGACTTTGGCCGGATGACAGTGGTTTTACCATAATCAGTCATAACTATTCTCCAATTGCGTCTAAGATTTTCTGTGCAATGTATTCCGGTGTGCAGTCGATAAACATCTCTTCAATATAGGTGCGGTCCACGGTTTTGCCCTTGTTCCGCACGCAGAATTCCGCGAAGCGCGCCGCGGCGGCGTCCAGATCCTGGTCCTGCTCGGACAGATTCAGGCAGAGGGGGTATCGCTCGGTGTAGTACAGGGTCGGGCAGTCGTCCAGCTTGTAAAAGTTGACGAAGGGCTTGCCCGTGTTAATGTATTCCAGGGTCTTGGACGGCATGTGGACCGGAACGCTGTTGCCGATGTTGATCAGGACATCCGCGTCGGCCATGGCCTGAAGCGCCGTCCCGTAGGGCTGCTGGGGCAGCGTGATCAACTCTGCTTTTGTTTGAATTGCAAACCGCTCCGTCAGTTTCTCGCACTCCCGCCCCATGAAGGTCACAGTGAAGCGTTCATCCAATCGGGAGAGGATGTCCAGAAAGTACTTCGGGGAGCGAATCTCAACGCACATCCAGCCGGTAAACAAAAGCTTGATCCTACCCGCCGCTTTGGAGGATGCCCTCTCTGCCGTTCCCTTTTCGATCATCGGAAACCCGACTTCTTCCGCGGCACAGTGCTTCATTGCGTTCGGGAATTTGCTCCGCATCGCTTGAATAATAAAGGGAGAGGAAATCAAAAGGTCAATGCTTCTCAGCGCTTTCCAGATGGTTTTATTGCGATAGCGCGTTCCCATTGCGTTGCAGATACACTCTGGGGGGTCCATCAGGTACAAAGCCTTCGCTTGATTGCGGCATTTCGAAAGCGCAACCGCTGCTGGAAACGGTTCCGAACACGCGATTGCTAGATCAAAGGGAAACTCCTTTTCGATTTCTCTGAGCCTGTTCTCCGTATTCCGTACCGTCAAATAATCGGAATTACCGGACGGATCCACAAAATGGGAAAGGACCGACAGACGAGCTCGCTTCAGCCGGGAAGCACCCGCTTCGTCCGTCAAGCCATATATCTTTCTGCCGCTGAAGACCTTGACCGCAGTGCGTTCGGGATTCCTATAAGTCAAAGACAGAACCCGGACATCGTGATCGGCTCCAATAACCCGAGCCAGCTTGTCCATTAGCTGAACGTTTGTGCCCGGGGATGGACAAACACCGCCAACGATAAATAATACTTTCATCTTTTAACGTTCCACCATGATTTCAGGGTGTGTTTCAAAGTATACCTTTCGTTCCGCTAGCGGGACTGCGCTAAAATCGACCGCATAATCCCGATACTTCTCTGCATAGTCTTCCACGGAACAGATTACCTTTGCCGGATTTCCCGCAATCACCTTTCCAGAGGGAAAGCTGCGCGTAACCACCGAACCTGCGCCGACAATGCAGCGATCGCCCAGGGTCACACCGTACATTAGGATGCTCCTCATGCCGATAAAACAGTCATTTCCAATGCAGATCCGTCCAACCACGTCCGTCTTTCCGGGAATCGCCTTGATCACAGCATTGTCATGGGTACAAAAGGAAACCTCTGAACTGACCGTTACACGGTCTCCTATACGGATCAGGGACGGTTCCTTGGAGGAGATATTCGTAAAAATCCGACAGTGTTCTCCGATTGTCATTCCGCGTTTCCGCAGGTCCATAACCAGGATCGCCGAATCATCCAGGTGCTTGATCCGATGAAGATAAAAGGAACGCAGCTTGTTTTTCACGCGACTGATCATTTTACTCCCCCCTGCCGGAACGGTTGTCTCTTCTATCAAAAGTCAGGATTGCGGCGGATCGTCCCGTCATTCAGCCATTGCACGTAGTCAAATTCATCCAACACACGATATTCCCGCAAACCCCGGCGAATTTTCGTGTACATATATGCGTTTTTATAATCTGCTTCAGTGTAGTACCGGAACCGGAAGGTGTTCGGCCACCTTTCCCTGTCCTCTTTGTGGGTAAAGAAAACCTTGCGCGCATAGGGCAGGGCATGGAATTCGTCGAGGATCTCATCCCGCGCGTCCATGCCGCGGTCCATGACAATGCAAAGATTGTCATAATTTACACGGGCAAAGCGCTTTTCCCATTTTTCTTTTGCTTCTTCAAACGAATGGTAATGGATAAAGTAGATATTGACGTCGGGAAGCTCCCCGCCGCGCAGAATGCCCACCGGATACTTCAGGTCGGCGAACTGCGCCTTTTCCTGTTCGTTCGGCTCCTCCAGCGGACATTGGGAATACGCCTTCAAATGCCGGCAGAACTGAAGGAACTGCTCTTCATAGATCACCAAATTCACCGTTGGAGAACGCTGCTGCTCGCCAAGAGAGTTGCTGATGACCCCGCCGATGCAGGTGTTTGAGATGATGGAGAAATCTCGTGCTGTCAGGCGTTTACGGCGTCTGACCGTCGCTAACTGCCGGCCAAGATTCAATTTCATACGAAGCCCTCCAATAGCCATTCTGCCGCCGGCTTCATTGTGACAGGCATATCACAACGCGCTTCCGCGGCCGCTCTGATCTCAGCGGCGATCTGTGCGCAGGACGCTTCGCCGTATATCCGCTTGTAAAAGCTTACCAACGCCGGAACGTCCACGGGACTGTCATCGTAGGAAGCAAGGAACTGATATGGATCCTCCGCCGAAATATAATCCACCGGAGAGGAGGTCAGGATCGGCAGACCGCAGGCCGCGTACTCTCTGGACTTCAGGGAGCTGCTGACCGGATAATTTTTCCGGTGTCCCCCCAGGACGTCCACGCCTAAATAGCACTGGGCGTAGAGGGCCTTCAGCGCCTCCCCGGACTGGCGGCCATGGAGTATGACGTGCTCCTCCAAATGGTATTCCCGCACCATCCTTTGCAGCTCCGGAAGGACCGTGCCGACGACGTGGTAGACGATCTGTTCTGTGCCGCCGTTTTCATAGTATCGGTGGATGCCCTCGATGAGCCGGTCGTAGCCGTGCCAGAAGGCGGTAGCGGCCACGGAGATGATCTGCACGTCCTGCGGGGCAGGCCGGTCCGGCAGCTCCACCCGGGAAAAGTCGAAGCCGTTGATCAATTGGATGCAGGGAACGCCCCAGATCTCCTCCTGCCCGTAGAAGGTCACGATCCGGTCCATGTACTTCGCCGCCCGGGGGGCCCAGCGGGCCTCCTTTTTCCGGAAAGCCGCGTTGGCGCGGGAGGTCTTCTGCTCCGTCAGGTAGGGATAGGTGGGCACCTCGTAGATGAGCTTGATCTCAGGGTTCTTTCTGCGGAGCGCCCGGAGCCAGCGGACGAAGGAGGCGTCGTGATAAACCTGGCGAATGTAGAGAAAGTCCGCGTCGTCGAACTCGCCGTCGTACTTCCATTTCCGCCAGGCCGCGGTCAGGGGCAGGCGGCGGATGATTTTTTCCGCCGTGCTGCCGGTATATTGCACCGGGGGCAAGATCACCAGCTCGCAGTCCAGGTATTGATTCAGCGCTTTGCACTGGGCCCGGACCTTACGCTCCACACCGGATTCCGGTCCGGCGTTCTCCGGTTCTACCGGAGCAAACAGATAATAGCCCTTCACAAACATCCCCCCACTTCAAGCAGCTACGCTCGAAAGAAAAACCTAAACGGATACAAATATCGATCATATGAGGTGGTTGTTATAAATCGATAGATACCATATCCGCAAAACAGATAAGGCGCAACGGTGTCCACAACGCTCATGAATCGCCAACCGAAGAGCGGTTCACGATCTGCGTTCTTGTCGAACACCATCGGAATAAAAATCACGGAAAACTGAAAATAGTAGTCGGCCAAGCGTTCGAAAATGTTGCTGTAACCGCAGAAGGTTTGCAATACGATAGAGATCCCCATGAATTCCAGGAGGATACTGTAAATTCGGTCTCCCGCCTTGGGCTTCCGAAAGAGAATTGCCGCAACAACAATGACAACCATGATCAGTGATTTTGTCCTGAGAAACCCAACACCCTCCATACTGGTAATTACTGTGCCTTCATCCTTATACAATCCCAGCATCCAGCTGAGTATCTGGCTGCGGAAACGATAAGTCAGAAGAAGTATCACGACCAGCAGAATGAGGTAATAGCGTCCTGGCTTCAGCTTTGCGATCCAGTAGGCGGGAAGAAAGACGATAGCCGGGAAATGGAATAGTGCGGCAGCCAATGTGATCAGAATAAACCAGACGGGTTTTCGTCTGTCGATCTGAATAAAGGCGAGCATCAGGCCCCCCATAGCAATGCTCTGTTTTAAGGAATTAAAGTGAAAAGTATACAGCAGCAAGCCGAAATGGTAAAGAATACTTGCAAGGGGATTCGGCGAATAACGATAGAGCAGTACGCCAAAACAAAAAGTCACAAAGGCAGCAATCAATGTGATAAAGACCTGATAATCTCCTTTCGTGATTTCATACACAGCCTTCATCAACACACGGAAGCCAATATTCTCGTTGAAGCTAAGAGAAGTGATATCTGACCATGAATAATCAGGCATCCGCTGGAACTGATGCAAGTAGGATGAGGATGAGTCACCTCCCATAGAGAAACAATCTCGTAGCCCGTAAACTGCAAACAGCAGCAAGCAAGCAACAATCACGTATTTCTTGTTTCCTTGCTCGTACCCGCGCATCAGCAGCGCTGTTACAAGCACCAGAGCCACGAGTAGCGCATAGGTGTTCATAGCGTTCTAAACCTCTATCAGTTTTAAGAAATAGTCTTCGGTTCTTTCCGTCAGTGTCTTGGCGGAAAAGTCTTTCCCCCGAACCGCGGCCTCAGCTGCGAAGGCTTCCCGCAAAGCCGGATCTTTCAGCATCCGTCGCAGTCCATCCAGGAGCGCGGCCTCGGAATTGTCCGTGATCATGCCGTACCGCGAGTCCCCCAGGAGTTCCCGCATACCGGAGCACTCCGTGGTAACGACAGGTTTTCCGAGAATCAGTCCTTCGGTGACAAAGGTACTCAGTCCCTCATAGCGGGAAGAGCAGACCAGCAGATCGGCCGCCTGCATAAAGGGATAGGGATTGGTCTGGTAGCCGCAGAGCCGCACAGAGTCGGCCAGATCGTTCTCCGCGATCTGCTTCTCCAGCAGGTTCCTTTGGTCGCCTTCTCCAACGATCCACAAGTCGTGGGCAAGTCCCTCCTGCACCAGCCGCTCGTGGACACGCAGCAGCATGTCAAATTGTTTTTCAGTCGAGAGCCGGCCTACCGTGACCGCCGTCAAGCGCCTTTTCTCGGGGACCTCAGGGATGACAGCCAGGGCTTTTTCCCGGATCGCGGTGTCGTCCACAGTGTTGTACAGGACAGCAACATCTTCCTCGCGCCCAAAGAGCTGCACAAAGCTTTCCTTTGCTGTCTGAGACACACATACGATCCGATCATAGGAGGAATATTGTCTGGCAAGCTTTTGGATTGTCTCCGGCTTTCCCCTCAGTTTCTGTTCCAGGTCGCAGTGGACCCAGGCAACCATTTTTGCGCGAGGGTTTGTCGAACGCGTAAGAATCTTTGTTGGCCCAAATTCCAGATAAGCGACTTCTATGTCGTAGTCGTCCTTGATATGCAACGGATAGGTGAGCCCGGCGGCTGCCTCCAGACGGCTCCGATAATTGTTCAGCTTGCTCTTGCCTGACAAACAGTACCGATACCGGATCCCCGGCTTCAAATACTGCGCCGCATCCGCCTTCCAGAGGGTCTGCACCGTGATGTCGAAACGGCTCTGATCCATCTCGTTGACCAGATTGCAGAGGACCTTTTCCGCCCCGCCAGCCCGAAGCTCCTCGATAAAGAAGAGGATCTTAATTCGCTCCATTCTCCATGCTCCGTTCATACAAATCACAAAGCTTCTGCGCGAACACTTTGGAATCGAAACCATTCTGCATGACCGCGTCGACCACAGTCTGCTTTTCCGGCTTCGGCCGAGCGACGGCTGCTTCAATGGCGTCCGCCCACTCGGCTGCCGTCGCCGTCTCGGGCAGCCAGGTCACAGTGCCGATGCCGAAGTCCACCTCCCGGGAGAAGGTGTCGGACACCACACACTGCAAGCCCGCGGCCTGGGCCTCGATAAGGACCAGGGGCATTCCCTCATATTTGGAGGGGAGGATAAAAGCCTTGGATTTACGCATTAGGGCGTCGATGTCCTTTCGGATACCGATGAGCTGCATATGCTCCTGAATACCCTTCTCCTCGATGGCCGCCCGGACCTGCCGCTCGTATTCGTTGCCGTCGTTTCCGGCGCAGAGGATCCGGATCTGCCTGCCGCGGCGCTTCAACTCCGCGGCGATCTCCGCCGTAAAGAGCTGATTCTTGACCACGGTGAAGCGGCCCACCTGGATCAGGTTGATCCAGCCCTCGTCCGCGAACTCGCCGGTCTCCGCCTGCTCATAGCGATCCAGGAACTTGGACGTGTCCACAGAGTTGAACACCAGGTGATAGTTTTTCTTCTTTGTGATCTTCTCCCCATACAGGAACTTCCCGGCCAGGGTCGAGCAGGCGATAAAGTCCGTGGCGTTCCACTGGATCAGCTTCCGCATGACCCCATTGTACACCTTCCGCTTCAGGGGCGTTTTCTCGCCCAGCCCGTTGCCGTCGCACCAGTTGTGGGCGTGGACGAAGCGATGCTTCACCCCCGCCAGCCGGGCAGTAAGCAGCACCATGCCGCTGTGAAAGAGCTCGTGGGAATGGACGATGTCGTACTGCCCGTCCTTCATCACCCGATAGATCGCCTTGCAGTACCGCAAAAAATTCTTCCCGCCGGTGGAAGGAATGTGGACACACTTTCCCCCGAGAGAGAGGATCTCATCCTCGTAAAAGGGATGCTCTGCGGTGGTCGTAAAGTCGATTTGAAACCGCTCCTTGTCCGCCTGCCGCAGCAGGTGCATGAGCTGGTTTTCGATGCCTCCGACGTTCATCGCGCCGGTGATGATCAGGATTTTGATCTTGTCTTTCTTCATTTCAGCAGCCTCTTCGCAATCAAGTCAATTGCAGCCGTCATACGGAGCCGGACCGGAAGGGTGATCCGCCGGCAATAGGAGGTGTCCGGGTATTTCATGTGCTGACGGTTGATTTCGCGGCACTTTTCCCACAGCGCTTTCTGTCGGGCAGGCCAGCTCAGACCGTCTCTTCGCAGATCCTTTGCCGTTTTGTAGATCCCTCTGCATTTCGCGAAATTGATTGCCCGCCGGTACTGCTCCTTCTCCTCCCCGGGGATGCCGGAGTCCCGGATCGCCCGGTCGTTGAATTCGTCCGCGATCTGGAACTGTACGTCCAGGTCGGCGTGACGTTTTCTGGACAGGGACTGCTCGTTCTCCGTGTTGACGTAATAGCCAATTTTGTCGGAAACGGCATAAGACTGTACATAAAGCGAGTAAGCTATATTGAACGCCCGGTCCTCCGCCAAAGAAACGCCCAGCGGGAAGCGAATCTGATGCGCTTCCAGAAGCTCCCTTCGATAGACCTTGGCCCAGGGAGAATTCAGGGCCTTACTGCAGATATCGTCGATCAGCTTCGGCAGGGCTTCCGCTCGTGTGGAGAAGGATGCCATCGCGGAAACACGCTCATGCAGCGCCGTTCCATCGTCCACACAATTCGACAGCCGAACCAGATCCCAATCCTTCTCCGCAAATAGCTGCTCAAGATCCTCGAACAGAGAAGCGGAAACGTAGTCGTCGCTGTCCACAAACAGGATGTGCTCTCCCCTGGCGGCGTCCAGGCCCGCGTTTCTGGCGGAGGAGACTCCGCCGTTGGGCTTGTCGACCACACGGACGCAGGCAAAGCGGCGCTCGTAGTCCCTGCAAAGCTCCAGGCTGCCGTCCTTGGAGCCGTCGTTGACCAGAATGAGCTCCACACCCTCCGGATCCTGCCCCAGCAGGCTGTCCACACAGCGGCGGAGCGTCTTCTCGGCATTATAGACCGGGATGATAACCGAATACTCCATATTGACCTTCCTCTTTATCGGGATGGATGACCCTTCGCGCGGGATCGTCGGGCAGATTGGGGACTGAGACAGGCTCAGAGCTCATTTTTCAGAATCTCCAGCGTTCTGGGAATTCCGTCAGCGATTCCGTATTGCGGGACCCAGCCCAAGGACTTGAGCTTTGTGCCGTCCAGCAGGGCCTTCGTGGCCTTGGAGTAACCGGCCTGCTCCGTCGCGCTCGGGAGTTCAAAAACCACTTTCTTCTTTGCGAATGCCGCGATTAGCTCCGCCAGTTCCTTCAGCGTGATGTCAGAGGAGGGATCTCCCACGTTGTAAGCTTCCCCGCGATTGCCCAGGAACAAGCAATACAGTATCGCCGAAACGGCGTCGGCAACGTAGCTGTAGGAATACAGCTGATTGCCCGCGGATTTCAGCACAATATCCTCTCCGCGGATCCCCTTTTTCAGGAACTGGGAGATGGCCTTGGTGTCCGACTCCAGCATCGTGGGGCCGTAGATCCGCGGAAGTCGCGGGATCACAATGTCAAGCCTCTTCTGGCGGATATAGGCCTGGCAAAGGGCCTCGCCGGCCCGTTTTCCCTCCGGGTAGCCGGCCCGAAGCGTATTGCAGTCAATGTAACCACAGTAGTATTCCGAGAAGCGTTCCACATCTCCACGGTTCTCGCCGTAGATCTCAACGGACGAAAGAAACACGCTCCGTTCCGCGCACTGTTCTGCGGCGAGCTCCAGCATGTTTTGAGTGCCTATAATATTCGTTGCGATGGTCCCAATGGGATCAGTGGCGTAGGCCACCGGGTGCGTGTTGCTTGCAGCGTGGATGACGAAATCAACCTTAGACGAAACGGCAGGCATTCCCCTGTTCAGATCGCAGCACAGAAACTCCACGTATTCTTTCCATTCCGATGTCGCTCTCGCGGCTGCCTTTTGCAGACTGCGCGTCAGCGCAAGGACAGTGCAGCCCATCGAATACTCCCTGTTGCGGAACATCAGGACATCTGTCAAAAAGCTGCCGATCATCCCGGTTGCACCGGAGAGCAGAATAGTTTTGTTCTGTAGCCGCTCCCAAGGAAGATCCAGCAGGGCAGTCCTGGCAACGTCATCCCGATAGAGTTTGTTTCCGATCCGATTCATAAGCTGCCCCCGTATCCTTATTTGAGCCAGGTGTCCTTGTCGGCGTTCAAATAGGCCTTGAACAGTTCCAGATCGTCCTTTGTCGTCAGCTTGATATTCTTGTCAGAGCCGGCAGCAAAATACAGCCGCTCTCCTAACTCCACGAACATTGTATTGGTATAGGAGGAACCGTAAATACCTATGCCTTTTGTAAATGCCTCCCGATAAGCCCACAGGAGCTTGCCAAATTTATATGCCTGTGGCGTTGACACTCTACGAAGTGTTTCTCGCGGTATGTATTTTGTTGTAGACTCTTCATCGTCTTTGATGAAGATTTGCTCATTATACGGCATGGAGGTGACGCCGTTGCCTTTCGCCATGCAAACCTGGATCACGTCTGTGAGCACCGACTGATCAACTAAGGGACGAATACCGTCATGGATAATTACGATATCATCATCTGCACAGGAACCCTCCAGGTTATAAACACCATTTCGGATCGACTCCTGCCCAGTATTTCCCCCGGTAATGACCCACTTCAATTTAGTGATATTGAACTGGTGGGCGTAAGCCCGAACGACGTCATGCCATCCCTCAAGACACACAACCTCAATGGCATCTACCATCGGATGATTCTGGAAACCCTCCAGCGTATATAGAAGAACTGGCTTATCATAAATATTGATAAATTGCTTAGGGATATCTTGTCCCATACGGTGGCCGGTTCCACCGGCGAGAATGATAGCAGTGTTCATGGTTATTCCTCTGATTTTGAATTCAAATTTGGAAGATGAAGCTTTCGGGCATAATGCTTTTGCCGTTTTTCAGGCGGAGGAATTTGCATATAGTCTCCATAGAGGTTTTTCATGTATGTATCCGGATCATGGACCAAGGGGACGCGGTTGCACTCAAACTCTCCTTCTGATACCGGCAAAAAGACGTCCTTGGAAAAAACCTCTCCGGAATAATGGCGACTGCCTGTTGGCAACCCCCATAAGGTGCTGTCTTTGTCATATTGGACGACTTTATCTACCCGATTATACCAGTGAGAAGAGTCCCTGAATGAGAAAAGTCTGCCGACGATTCGGCGAATCAGATAGCTGATACGCCCGTACGAGGTATAATGTCGTCTGGTAATCTCGTCGGCGTATTCGACCAAAGCAACCTGACTGCTGATAAACTCCAAGCAATCACAGTGAAAGCCCTTTAGTTTCCTGCGCAGGGCGTTTTCGGGGACGGGATCCGCGATGAAGATATCCATGAAGATTTTGCATAGTTCCGGATCATCGGTTGCTCCGCAGTCGAGATAGGAATCCTTCAACAGGATCTTCGGAAATCTGAACAAAACAGTCTTGCTGTAATTTGGCGCATTCAAAATGTATTTGTCGGACAACCTCCGCTCAAAGACAGGGACAAAACGGCGGTAGGAATCCCGGGTCATGCCAATGTCGATGTCGTCATCCCAAGGGATAAAGCCTTTGTGCCGGACGGCACCGAGACAGGAACCGCCGAGCAGAAAGACCTCGATTCCTTCCTCCTCGCAGACGGAAACGACATCCATCATCATTTCCGTGAGCGTAAGCTGCAGGGCACGGAGGGTATCCTGAGACAGCTCCTGTAAGCCGTCGCCGTCAAAGCTGATATTGTTTTTCAGGTTTGTTAAGTTTTTTATTAGGTTCATCATTTATTTCTCCGCAAGTGTTCTCTGCTCCGACATACACAGAATGCGAAACAGCTCAACCGCAACGACGGACACGGCGTATTTCTGCGCGGCGGCAAAACCAGCTTTTTCCATGGCGGCCCGCTTCGACGGATCGTAAGAAATGTCCTCAATCATACTGCTCAGCGTTTCTGCATCGACCGGGTTGAACAGAGTTCCGGAGACGCCGTCCTGTACCAATTCGTCATGTCCCCGGTTGTGAGAGGCGACGATTGGCTTTTTGCAAAGCATGGCTTCGATGATGTTCAGTGGCATACCCTCCCGCTTGCTGCAGGAGACCACCAGGTCCACCGCGGGCACGACCTTTTCCAGGTCGGTGCGGTAGCCCAGCAGTCTGACGATCCCATCCAGACCCTCGGCCCGGATTTGCTCCCGAAGTTCCTGTTCCTTGGGGCCGTTGCCGGCCAGGAGGACCTTCAGATTCGGGATCTTGTCCTTCAGGAGTGCGGCTGCGGAGACAAGCGTTTTCTGGTTTTTGTTCTCGTTGAGCTCGCCGGTGCAGAGGATCACGAAATCGGAAGGAGAGAGGCCCTCCGCCTGCCGCATGGCAAGCTGTTCCTCCGGAGTCGCGGGGTGATATCGTTTCTCGTCCACGCCGACACCGTGAATATGGGCGACCTTCGTGCGCTTGCTGAATTTCTTCTGGGCCAGAGCGTAATCCTCTTCGTTGATCGTGATGAGAAGGTCGCAGTATTTCGCCATGAACTTCTCAATTGGGTAAAAGACCAGCCAAGCCTTCTTGGACGAGCCCTTGAAGAAGTGGAATCCGTGGGCCATGTAGATGACCTTTGTTCCCTGCTTCCGGGTCTTTCTCGCCGCAAGCCGCGTCACGATCCCGCCCATGGGAGTGTTGCAGAGGATCACGTCATAGTGCTCTTCGGCCAGCAGCTTTTTGAGTTGCTTATAGGCCTTGATGTTGTCCCGGCTCTTCGGCGAGCGGGAGAATGGCGTTTCTATGAACTTGTCACAGTATTTGAGCTGCAGCCCGTTCTTTACTGCCAGGTTATCGTGGGCGGCTACGTGGACCTCCCACCCCTGCTCCTGCAGATTCTGCATGTGGGGCAGATGGAACTGGCAGATATGGGAAAGAACAGTCGCGGTGTATAAGATTTTCATTGCGTTATCATCTCGAAACAGCTTATTTGGAATGGACAGCCAAATCGATCAGCTGATCCAGCAGCTCTGAATACGGAATGCCGCTTGCCTCAAAGAGCTTGGGATACATGGAGATGGACGTAAAGCCGGGCATGGTGTTGATCTCATTGAAGACGACCCGCTCCCCCTCATAGGTCACGAAGAAGTCCACGCGCGCCAGACCGCGGCAGCCCATGGCCTGGTAGATGCGCACCGCGCTCTCCCGCACCTGCTCGGAGGCCTCCTCGGAAATCCGGGCCGGGATATAGAGGGTGGAGGTGGCGGTGATATACTTGGTGTCGTAGTCGTAGAACTCCGCCCCGGCGTCAATTTCTCCGGGGATGCTGGCCACCGGGGTATCATTGCCCAGTACGGCTACCTCGACCTCCCGGCCGTGGATGAACTCCTCAACCAGGACCTTATTGTCATACCGGGCCGCGTTTTCCAGCGCAGCAAGAAGCGCCTCCCGGTTTCTTGCCTTGCTCACGCCGACCGATGACCCCGTCCCGGCCGGCTTGACGAAGACGGGGTAGGCGAAGCGGCATTCCACGCGGTCGAGAGTTTCCTCCTTGGCGGTCCAAAGCTGATGCCGGGTCACGAGCTCCCAGTCGGCCTGGCGAACCTTTGCCTGGGAGGCCATGAGCTTGGTCAGGCATTTGTCCATGCAGGCTGCGGAGGCGGCCACGTGGCAACCCACGTAGGGGATGCCGGCCAGCTGCAGCAGGCCCTGGACAGCGCCGTCCTCGCCGTTTTCACCGTGAAGAACAGGGAAGACCACGTCGATCCGCTTTCGGATCACCGTGTCGCCCTCAAAAATCAGCAGCCCCTGCCCTCGGATCGGAGAGATCGCGGCGGTTCGATTGTCGGGGCAGGAGAGCCACTTCTCGCCGATCAACCGCGAGTAATCCGTCCCGCCGTAGAAGACCCAGTTGCCCTCCTTGGTGATCCCCACCGGGAGGATCTCGTATTTTTCAGAATTCAAATGGTATAATACTGACTCCGCCGAGCGGAGGGAGACGTCGTGCTCCGGAGAGACTCCACCAAAGAGAACGCAAATGTTATATTTTTTCATGTTTTCATCCCGTAACAGTACAATATTCGAGAGGTTTTCAGTGCTTGCAGCCGCTGTTTTCAGATCGTTTAGCGATGAAACACGCGGGAAAGCTTGTGGCGCATAATGTTTTTGAGGCCTCGTGCCCGAGAAAGATTGCGTGATAGAAATGCCTTGAGGCGGCGGTCGATTGAAAAATGAAAGCCATGACTAAGCGCGTATTGGTATATCTCGTTTAGAAAAGGGTCTTCCCTTCTGAAGCTGAGCAGCTGAAGCTCATACCACGGTTTTTCCTTTTGGTACGTCTCATAGGGTATGCTGTTTTTATACGTTTCCAATAGGCCCAAATAATCCAGGGCCAACAACTGACGAACGCATTTGTCGCATTTACCGCAGTTTGAACCGCTAGTATAGCAGACCAGAAGGTGATCGTAAGTCTCCGGAAACTGAGATATATAGCGCGTCTTTTCCATTCGGTTCATTGCCGTACTGACGCTGAATATTTGAGTGCAATCCGTAGAGAGATTCGGAAGAAGCCATTTTTCATAGTGCTCGGAATCTTCCCATAAGGAAACGGAAAAACGGGAAATATCCCAAGCGCCGGCATAATAGTAGGCACGAATCTGTTTTTGAAGGAGCAGGACGAAGCCAACATTTCGGTACGCATGCGTAGACTCGTATGAGTCCTGCCAGAAATAATCGCTCAAGAAATCGTCCAGATTTGAACTGACAGATAACAGCTGATAATTCGACGCTTCACAAAATGCTCGCACGTGCTCCAACTGCTCTTGGAAGATTCTGCTCTCCTGCTCGCTGTGCCCAATGGTTCCGTTGTGGTGTGCCCCGTTTTCAAAGAAAGTCAGCAAATCGACTTTCCAGCTCTCCTCCGGCATATCCTTCGTGTATTGAAAAAACGTCGTAAAGGAATCTACGCCGCAGGACATTGCTGTCGCGACCTTGTCGGGATGATAGGCAGTTGTTTCAAGCGGTGCAATAATCTCAACGGGCCACAACTCTGAAGACACAGCACAAAATTGTGGGATCAGCTGCTGCGTGAGCTGGAACCACAATCTTTTTGAGATGGGTATCTCAGACAGAATGTTGTATCCTCCCCGCAGCGCATATGGAAGCATCATGACAAGCACGCCGTCGGCCACTTCGTTAGAGATTGCTTCCTCGCTCCCGGAAGGAAATTGAAACCAAAGGGAGCCCTGCCTGTCACCAACGGAAATCGTATACATCAACGTACTTCCGGCGTCATCCTTGTGAATATCCGTCCGGTTGATCCGAATGACAACCCCGTTTCGTTTCTGAAACCCGCGACACCATCTGGCTCGTTTTTTCCAAAGCATAGTTACCCCCAACATAACGACTATTGAGTGAATGATCCTTCATTATATCGTTTGTATCATCCACCGCAGAACTTTTCTCTCATAGGGCAGTTTCGCAAGATAAAAAGCTGTAGGAAACGCTTTGATCACGACCTGCTCCATATGCATGCTTCCGCTGGCCTTAAACAGAACCGCGTCGCCCCGGCGCAGAGACGCTTTGATGTGGCTCAGAAGCTCCTGCTGTTTTTCAAAATGGCGTCCTTCCGGTTTCGTGTCGCCGAGCCAGCGCCAAATCTCTCTCGAGGTCTCCCCATAGGTGAAGAGCTGATCCAGGCCGCACGCCGAAACCCGCTCCGCGATCTGACGGTAGGTCTGTTCCTCGTAGCCTTCGATCTCAGCGATGTCGCCAAGCACGGCGATCCTGCCGCCCTTTCCCTTCGGTTCCATTTTCTCCAGAACAGAAAGCGCCGCCCCCACAGACTTCGCGCTGGCGTTGAAGCAATCCACGTAGAGCGTTTTCCCGAAGGCATGGTAGGTATTCTGACGGACAGTCATGGGCCGGTATTTTTTTAAACCTTTTCGGATCTGACTCTCCCTCATATTGTTGAGCTTTCCCGCCACGAACGCAAACATCGCGTTATAGACATTGTGCTCTCCGGGACAGTTCAGATGGATTGGCGTCTTCTTGCCTTGATAGGAAACGATAAAGTCTACGCTCCTGCCATCGGAAACGATCTCAGAAGCAACGCAGTCTGCCGTCTGGTCATTGATCCCGATGGACACAACGTTTCGATTGATCACGGCTGCCTTGCTCCTGGGATCGTCCGCGCTGATGATAACGGTGCCGTCCTCCGGCATATACGCCGCAACGTCCAAGATCGCTTTCTCGACGGCTTCTTCTCCGCCCAGAGCGCCTATGTGGGAATTGTCGATCGTCGTAATGATGGCGATGTTGGGCCGAAGGACATAGGAGCAGTCCGCCGCGTTGTTCGGATAGCTCTCGTCGACCTCCTGCACAAACTGCTCCACTTTCTTCGGCATGTGCTGGATCTCAAAGGCAAGATAGCTGAGGACGTTTCCGTTGATCGGCGTACAGAAGGTGCGGAATGACTGTTTCATGACGCACTCCACCATCTCTTTGGTGGTAGTTTTCCCGATGCTGCCAGCAATGGCAACGCTTCTGCCGGACCAGCCATCCAGATATAAACGGCTTAGTTTCTTCAAAACGTGCCAGACGTCTTGCACCACGATGCAGGGAAGCTCCTCGATCTGATAGGAGGAAATGACTGCTAAGGCGCCATGGTTGATCGCTCTTTTTGCAACCCACTCCCTATTCGGGTCATTAGTCAGATGAATGTACACGCAGTCCTTTCCATAGACGTCGTCAAATTCATTAAAAAATCCGATAAAGGAGATTCTTCTACTGGTATCAACGGCTTTACTTACGGTATTGTCACAAATTGCTTCTATATCGGCCAGATGCAGTTCCCGCTGGAGGCCTCTAAGCATTCGCAGACGGAACTTCAGATTTCTGAGCTTTTCAAGCTTCTCTACCTGAGTTTTTCCCATTATATTGCCTTTCGTGAGTATTATTTGTAATCTATTACAGCGTTTTCAGCGTCCATTTGCCGTAGGCAAGGATGACCGGAGTCATGCCCTTCCGGTAGGCGGCGGGGAAGGCCTTTTGGATTGCTTTTTCCAAGTGCATGGATCGGCTGGCCTTAAACAGGAAGATGTCGTTCTTCCGTTTCAGACCGTTGATCCTGTCACAGATCCCCTGGAGTGTCTTCTCATGATATGCTTCGAGCTCTCTAAGCAAAAAATCATGGACCATTTTGGTATCCGTGCCGTAGGTAATCAGAATATCCGCGTCAGAGGCGGAGACGCTCTCCGCTACGTCGCGATAGATGTCCTCCTTGAACCCGTCGATCTCGCCGATATCGCCCAAGACCGCGATCTTTCTCGCGCCGTCCTTTCGGGGCTGCTTGGAGAGCACCTCCATGGCGGAGCGAATAGACTTCGCGCTAGCGTTGTAGCAGTCGGCGTAGATGGTATATCCGCCGTCGCGGTAAATGTTTTGGCGGAAGCCGAGAGGCTTGTATTTCAGCAGGCCCTTCTGGATTGTATCCACAGGGATCCCTGTGATACGACCGGCAACGTAGGCCATCATAGCGTCATAGACGTTGTGGGTTCCGGTGACGGGAACGACGAGATGCGCTTTTTCTCCGAAATAAGAAACGTCGAATTCGATCCGGTCCGCGCTGGAGACGAGATTGCTAGCTACACAATCCGCTGAGGTATCCTCAATGGCGACGGAGACGGTCTTCTGCCGGAAGCTCGCCTTCCTGGAATTCGGATCGTCCGCGTTGTAGATCACCGTGCCGTTCTCGTCCATGCCCGCGGTGATCTCGCAGATCGCCTGCATGATCGCTTCCTCGCTGCCCAGCTCGCCGATGTGGGATTTGTCCATATTGGTGATGATGGCGATCTCGGGGCGGAGGACCTGGGAGGCGTTCAGCGTATTGCGCGGATCGCTTTCGTTGACCTCCTGTACGAAGCGCTTCGCCTTCCGGTCGAACCGCTGCAGCTCGAAGCCCACGTACTCGAAGGTATTGCCGTTGGTGATATTGCAGAAGGTCCGCTCGTGGGCGGAATAGACGCAGTTCACAAAGTTTTTCGTCGTTGTTTTTCCGACGGAGCCCGTGATCACCGTGGTGGGAATGTGGACCCGCTCGGCAAGGGGCCGCAGAAGCTGATTCAGGGCTCCGAGCACGTCGTCCACGATCACGCAGGGATAGTCGTCGATCTGATGGCTGCACAGCAGGGCATAGGCGCCGCGCCGCATGGCGGAGCGGGCGACCCTGTCTTCGTCGCGCTCATAGTGGACAAAGAGGCAGTCCTGAAGGAACACGCCCTCAAAACAGCAGAGCATGGAAAGCTTTTTGTCCGCGTCCACGCCGGTCGGGAGCTCCGCCCCCAGCAGCCCGCAGACCTCGCGCAGAGAGTACAGTTCCTCCGGATGTCGGCGCTGGAGCTTTCTGCTTTTTCTTTCCCGCAGCTCGCGAATGATCTTATCTCGGTTCACGGTTCAAGCCTCCATCGTTCAAATTGTCATTTGGTCGCCCTTTGCCAACAGGACGATGCCCTTCATCTTGTCTTCCTTTTCCTTTCTGCACACGGGGCAGTGGCAGTCGGGAACATAGTGCTCGGGCTCCGTGTAGGTGGTCAGCCGACCCTCGAAGTTCCGCAGCACGTAGCGGTGGTAGCCCTGGGAGACGATGTGATTCGGCATGATGGGGATCTTGCCGCCGCCGCCCGGAGCGTCGATCACCAGAGTCGGCACCGCGAAGCCCGTGGTGTGACCCTGAAGGCCCTCAAGGATCTCAAGCCCCTTGGATACGTCTGTCCGGAAATGAGACAGTCCGAGGGAGAGATCGCACTGATAGATATAGTAGGGGCGGACCCGGATCGTAAGCAGCTTCCGGACCAGCTCCCGCATGACGTGGACGCAGTCGTTTACGCCCGCCAGCAGGACGCTCTGGTTGCCCAGAGGGATGCCGGCGTCGGCCAGCATGGCGCAGGCCCTTGCGGACTCCGGCGTGATCTCCCTGGGGTGATTGAAATGGACGTTCACCCAAAGGGGATGGTACTTTTTCAGCATGGCGCAGAGCTCCGGCGTGATGCGCTGGGGCATGACGATGGGCGTTCTGGTGCCGATGCGGATGATCTCCACATGGGGGATCTCCCGGACCCTGGACAGGATATATTCCAGTTTCTCGTCGGAGAGGGTCATGGGATCGCCGCCGGAGATCAGCACGTCCCGGACCTCCGGATGGGTGCGGATATAGTTGATGCTCGTGTCGATCTCGTGCTTCGTCAGGGCGGTATCCTCCTGCCCGGAGAAGCGTCGGCGCGTGCAGTGGCGGCAATAGGCCGAACACTGATTCGTCACCAGGAAGAGCACCCGGTCGGGATAGCGGTGGGTCAGGCCGGTGCAGGGAGAGTCCGTCTCCTCATGCAGCGGGTCCCGCTGGTCCTCCGGCGCGAAATAGAGCTCCTCCGCGCTGGCGACAGCCTGCCTGCGGATGGGATCCCAGGGGTCGTCCGGGTCGATCAGGGACAGGTAATAGGGGGTGATGGCCATGCGGTAGGAGGTGAGGCACTTTTCGATGCCCTCCCGTTCCTTCTCCGTCAAGTCCAAATAGCGGGAGAGCTCCTCCGCGGTCTGGATCCGGTTTCTGAACTGCCAGTGCCAATCGTTCCACTGTTCCGCCGGGATCCAGGAAAAGTCGTTTTTCTTCATGGGTAATACCTGTGCTTGCGCACATCCTTGTCGTTATTTCCTTCCGAGGGTGTTCCCTCGTGTCGCGTAGTAGTAGTATGCCGTTTCCATCAGCATTCGCTTTTTCCCCAGGTAGGAGTCCTTGACGGACAGGTCCAGGTCGGCGACTGCCGGATTGCCCCGCTGCATCAGCCGCTTGTGGGGGCCGTCCACAAGCCGCTCCGCCTCCGGGAAGCGCAGGAACAGGTCCAGCAGCTTCCGGTTGTTGTAGGGGATCGTGATCTCGTGGATGTATTCCTGCGAGGCAAAGGAGGTCGCGGCCCAAGAGGACATCCGCACTTCCCAATAGGCCAGGTCGTGCATGGAATAACCGTCGATATCTTCTGCCAAGCCGGTCTCCTTCATAAAGGAGGCGTAGGCCCGATCCGCGAAGCGCATGGCCCAGGGCTCCAGGAAATACCTGGCCTGGGTGATGGTCAGGTGCCGGGGATCCAGAACGCGGGGCATCTTTACATTGTGGTACTTCCTGGAGGTGTAGGCCCTGCCGACCTCGGACATATCGGACTTGATCTCCACGTCGAAGTCGTCCTGCCGCCGCAGCCAGATATATTTCCGGATCTCGTTCGGATGCAGCTTGCAGATATGGGAAGTGTTGTGTTCGATGATCTGATGCAAAAACTCATAGTCGGAGATCTGCGCGGGGTCTTCCGGGATCAGATAGCGATGGTGCTCCACGCCGACGGCGCGGCTGATCTGCTCCGCCGCATCCGCGTCCAGCTTCTCGGAATCCTTGGACTCAAAGCTGTAGCAGAAGAATTCGCCGTAATACGGCCGGGCGCAGGCAAAGGTCGTTTTGCTGTCCATGCCGCCGGTCAGAGAGAGGCCGACCCGGTTCCACTTCCGCATGCAGAGCTCGATATTTGCGGAGAACAGGCGGTACATCTCCTCGACGGCCGCGCTTTTCTCCTTCTCGGAGTTGAACTCCCTGCGGGGGCTGCGGGGATAGATCCTGTCGATCTGAAACCCGGAGCCGTCGCATCGGAGGCAGGTATTTGCGCCGAGCCGCTTCAATTCCCGGTAGGGTGACAGATTGCCGGGAAGAAAGCCGCTGCCCCGGAAATAGCCCTTCGTCTGAAGAAGTCTTTCGATCTGCGGGTCCCATTCCAGGTCGAATAGGTCCCCCGCGAGCTGCGGGATCGAGGTCAGGACGATATGGTCGTTGACCTGCCCGAAATAGAGCATTTTCTGCCCGCCGCTGTCTTGGATCGCCCAGATGGAATCGCCGGAAAACAGCAGGAACACAAAAACGCCGGTAAGCTCGTCGATCGCATCGGTCAGCGCGGCTTTCCCCTGCATCGAAGAAGCGAGCGCGGTCTCCAGAATCCTGTTTTCATCCGTCTCGCCGCAGAAGGGATTATAAGCGTGTCCGATGAGGACCGCGGTTCGGTCATCCCTCCGACAGCAATACGCCGCGGCTTGCGGATGGACGTAAATATGATATCTGTCCGCCGAAATGTGTGCCCAGCGTCCGTACATCGGATAGCTGTCCGCGCAGTCCAGCGCCGCGTCTGTCAGAATATAGCTTCTGCAAAACAGATGCTCCCGGTATTTCTCCTCCCGGTCCAGCCGGCTTTTTATGCTTAACGCTTGTTGGTTCATATGGCTGTCTCATTTCCGTTTCATGGGATTCTGGATCAATTTGCCATGAAATTTTATTAATTTTCGTATGGGGCATAAAACCCCATCATTAACCAAATTATATTATACTATGAATCAAGAGAAAAGGCAATAAGCATTCTTTACCAAAATATTATTTAATTTATGTATTCGTCTTGATAAATGTCATAATCCGCCGGCGGCTCGGTATAGATCGAACCGCTGGCGGATTTTTTGTGCTTTGATTAAAAGAGGGTATTTGAAAAAGCGGCAAGCTGTTTCGTCGGGCTTTGCGGAGGCGTCTAACAGCCAGGCCCGTGCTGGGGTTTCTAACAGTCGGGCTCTTGCGGGGGATTCCAACAGTCGGGTGCTCCCGGTGACTTCCAACCACGTTACGCTTGTTTCTATTCCTTTTTCTGTTTTCGAGGCTTCCGATTTGGGAAAGATGCCTCCATCCAATCAGTCAGCTCCTGGGGCGTGATCTTTCCGTCCGTGCATTCATCCCGTTTGGTCAGCGCCTGATACCGCCATTTTTTGAAATCCTCTTCTTTGATTTGATGAACCTTCAGTCTGGCTGAATAACGCTTATAGTATTTGCTGTAGATCGCCAGGGCTTCGTTGTCTGCCACCTTGGCCCGGTAATTATCTATCGCGGCCAGCTCCTGACAGGTGCGGGTCTGTCCGGCGGCGATACGGTCACAATAATTCGTATCATAGTTGCCCTTCATAATAAAGTACTTGCCGCAGCGCGTACACTTTCGGAATCGAATATCCTGCTCCAGCATCTTGGTGAACTCCAGCTCCAGCATAGCGGCGATGGATCGGACCTCATAACCGACGCTCATAAACGTATTGGTCCGCAGGTTGACCTTCGCGCCGGAAATGTGATACTTCTCCGCAAATTCCATTTCCGCGTCACTCAGCTTGTCAAGGACTCTGTTCAGCATCGGCCCCAGTTCTTCGGATTTCAAGCCGAAGGGCATTTTATTGCCTCCCATCCGATTCTTGGACAGCAAAAACTCCTCCGTGCGGAGATAGGAGACTGGAAGCCCCTTGCTCCGACGGAAAAGATAGAGCCGCTCGCTGGGGTACAGCTTTCCCAATACCTCCGGATAAAAGTCCTCGTCGTAACAGAATTCCAGCAGCTCCCGGTATTCCTTTTGCAGCGTGAGCAGATAGTTCCCATACCATTCCAGCTTCTCCCGGCCGCGATAGGGATCCTCTTCAAACAGAGGGGGAAAGACGGCGGAATACAGGGAGGCGTAAGCCACGTCCCGAATGGCACGGAACGTGCTGGTATAAGCCATGAAATCGTTCACGATCTCCTGGGTTTCATTCAGGATCTGCTCTGGCTTACGCTCCACTATCAGCTTCGCAACGTCTGTTTCTGTCTGCGGGCGCTGTTCTTTCATGAATCATTCTTTCAACGTCATCGCCGGTTATATCATCAATTAAAAGGCTTCCTAAATGCGGATAAACCTGGTTGCGGAGGGTACATTCTTTCCTCATCAGAGCAGTTGGTTTCACGCGGTTCTTTTTTGTATTTTCGATCCAAAGCTTCGAAAACTCTTCAAATGTAACCGACGCCTTTTCCACATCGCCCTGACGAATGAGCAGCTGGCGTTTAAACTCGTTTAGTTTTGTCTTGGCGGCAACTTGCTTTTG
>JAEEGL017059758.1_pt1 | contig 49585 bp, 47 predicted proteins | sample 9134231 | NCBI WGS metagenome assembly JAEEGL01 (sample SAMN16246548, study PRJNA631951) | gut metagenome | biome: gut microbiome; feature: rumen; material: fiber-attached | host: Bos | place: Iran: Karaj | collected 2018-10 | reverse complement strand
GGCAGGACCGGCGGCCATATTGTCCGGGTGCAAGGTGCGGCCTGTACCGCCACCGGAAGCAACGGAGAAATATTTCTTGCCGTTTTCCGTGGCCCATTTTTTATAAGTACCGGCTACCGGGTGTTGAAAGCGGGTGGGGTTGGTGGAGTTACCGGTAATGGAAACATCTACCCCTTCGTGACGCATAATAGCTACCCCTTCGTTTACGTCATCAGCACCATAGCATTTTACCTTGGCGCGATCGCCGTTGGAAAAAGGTTTTTCGCTCACAATTTTCAATTTCCCAGTTTTATAATCATATTCGGTTTCAACAGACGTAAAACCGTTAATACGAGAAATAATGTAAGCCGCATCTTTACCCAATCCGTTTAAAATAACTCTTAAAGGCTCTTTGCGTACTTTATTGGCAGTACGGGCAATCCCGATAGCACCTTCTGCTGCGGCAAAGCTTTCATGACCGGCTAAAAAGCAGAAACATTTGGTTCCTTCGGAAAGCAACATAGCTCCCAAATTCCCGTGGCCCAACCCTACGGCACGTTGGTCCGCCACGGAGCCGGGAATACAAAAGCTTTGCAATCCCACCCCAATTTTTTCTGCTGCTTGTGCAGCTGTTTTTACACCGGATTTAATAGCAATTGCTGCGCCCACTGTATAAGCCCATACAGCGTTTTCAAAAGCAATGGGTTGAATGCCTTTTACAATAGCTTCTACATCAATCCCTTTTTGGGTACAAATTTCTTTGGCTTCTTCCAAAGAGGAAATACCGTTTTCTTTCAAAACGGAGTTAATTTTTTCAATTCTTCTTTCGTATCCTTCAAACGTTACCATATATTTTCTCCTTGGATTACTCTTTACGCGGATCAATTACTTTGACAGCTTCATCAAAGCGGCCGTATTTATTGATATTTTTCTCGTACGCATCTTTCGGATTTTCACCCTTTTTGATTGCGTCCATCATTTTACCTAAGTTCACGAATTGGTAACCAATGATTTCGTTGTTTTTATCCAAACCGATTTTTAATACGTATCCTTCAGCCATTTCCAAATAGCGGGGCCCTTTGGCTTCCGTACCGTACATGGTCCCTATTTGGCTGCGGTGACCTTTCCCCAAGTCTTCCATACCGGCACCAATAGGTAATCCGTCATCAGAAAAAGCACTTTGAGTACGACCGTAGACAATTTGTAAAAACAGTTCGCGCATAGCGGTATTGATAGCATCACAAACCAGGTCGGAATTTAAGGCTTCTAAAATAGTTTTCCCGGGTAAGATTTCTGCGGCCATGGCAGCAGAGTGCGTCATACCGGAACAACCCAACGTTTCTACTAACGCTTCTTTAATTACACCGTTTTTAACGTTGAGCGTTAATTTACAGGCACCCTGTTGAGGGGCACACCAGCCTACCCCATGGGTAAGACCGCTAATATCGGTAATTTGTTTGGCTTTGACCCATTTTCCTTCTTCGGGAATAGGGGCCGGTTGATGTTTAGCGCCTTTGCAAACAGCGCACATCTTTGCAACTTCAGGGGTGCATTTTTCGCAACTCATGAAATAAGTCTCCTCTTTACAAAATAAATCATTACCTATGTATTTTAGCATTTTTTAACATTTCACGTGTCTTACTCCACTTTTTGTACAATATATACATATGATTCAATTAGATCCGCACAAGTTGCCTTCCGTCACGTTTGCCTGTGGCCCTGCCCAAGGGCTTGCAAGCGTGCGCCAAAGCGAATTATTTAAAACGCTCTTTGAACGAAGCCATAGGGCCGCGGATATTTCCTACAACGGGTTATACAAAGAAACGGAAGACCACCTGCGTGATTTACTCCAAATACCGCAAGATTATACTGTGATGTTTTTCCCGGGAGGAGCAACGCCCGCTATGGACGCAGTGCTGTGGAGTTTGACAGATAAAAATGTCAGCGGGTTGAACATGGGAGCCTTCAGCCGTCTTTGGTGCCAACAATTGGCAACACGCATCCCCGGCATTAATACTCATTTTTTAGATGTAGATTTCATTCCCCAAACTTTACCGGATACAACAGCCGACTTGGTAATTTTAACCCCCAATGAAACTTCTACCGGCGTACAATTACCTGATGACTATTTACAAGAAGTTTGGCAAAAACGAAGTAAAAACACATTAGTAGCCTGGGACACTACTTCTTGTGCCGGAGGTCGTGTATTACCTCCACAGGCTTATGACATACAACTTTTTGGCCTCCAAAAATGTTTTGCGGCAGGTGGAGGCACATGCGCACTTATTTTGAGTCCCAAAGCGGTACAACGTGCCCAAGACATGGTGCAAAAACGAAGCATTCCCTTTTTTCTCGATTTAACCAAAGCCCTTGAATTTGCCCAACAAAAGCACCAAACGCTTAATACTCCCTCTACCATCAACATTTGGATGGCCAATGAAGCCGCCCGCTGGATGTTAGCGAACGGAGGACTTAAAGAAATGGAAAATTTGTGCAAAACGCATGCCAATTATTTGGTTCACTGGGCGCAACAAACGGACTGGATTACTCCCCTCGTGGCGGAAGAAAAATACCGTTCTTTTACTACACTGACAATGAAAATTACCCATCCACAAATTCAAGACAAGCAAATCAATGAAGCACTCGCTGCCACGGGAATACTTCATTTACAAGACGGGCTTAAAAAGTACCGTACAGTTTCCCAAAATTCACTTAGAATAGCGTGCTTCCCGTTTGTAGATGAGAAAGGAATAGAAGAATATAAAAAATTAACTGCCGCGCTAGATGAAATTGCGCAGCAGTTAAAAAATCAAATACACTAATTATTGTTCATCCCTTTGGATGTAACCGAATTGCTCTAATTTTGACGTATCATTGCGCCAATTTGGAGAAACCACGACATTAAGTTCCACGCGATATTTTTTACCTAAAAATTCTTCTATGCGCTTTTGACTGCACTGGCGCAATTTGGCAATCATGGCTCCGCCTTTACCAATTAGAATCGGTTTTTGGCTCTCGCGCTCAACATGAATATTGGCCCGAATAAAATTTTTAGCACCTAAATCCTCGGTAAATTTTTCAATTTCTACATATGTACTATAGGGAATTTCTTTTTGATAAAGTAAGAAAATTTGTTCCCGAATAAATTCCGCCACGTAAAACCGTTCAAAGCGATCTGTCCATTGCCCTTTGGGAAAATAGGCCGGAGAAAAAGGCAACGTTTGTGCTACGGCTTTCAATAAATTTTCCGTTCCTTGCTTTTTAGAGGCCGAAATACGGAATGTCTGCGTAATTTTCAGTTCCGCTTTTACCCGTTCTTCCAGGGAATCTAAAATTGATTTGTCTTTTATCAAATCTATCTTATTTAAAACAAGGAAAATCGGACAAAATACACTTTTTAATTTTTCTATTAACTTCGCATTAAAAGAAAAATCGGCCGTTACGTCTACCAGAAAAAGAACAACATCTGCTTCTTCGTTTACAGCGCGGTTCACACAATCTGCCATGGTTTGCTGCAGCTTATATTGAGGCTTTAAAAAACCGGGAGTATCCACAAATACAATTTGATAATCTTTCCCTTCGCTAATAGCCAAAATATTTTGGCGCGTTGTTTGAGGTTTGTTGGTAACAGCAGATAAAAGACCACCGGCCAGTTGATTAAGCAATGTAGATTTCCCTGCGTTAGGAAGGCCGGCTAAAACAGCAAAACCGCTTTTAAAATGATGTTCGTCCATATTTAGTATTGTACTTATTTTTGCTTAGAAAGTGTTATACTAAAAGTATGTATAAAGTGCTGCGAATTTTTTTATTTTCTATTTTTCTCTGTGCGGCTTCCTCCGGCAAAAACCCGCTGATAGATGTACAAACTGTTGAAGATTTACCCGTTTTCGTAAATTTGCGGTATGCAACGCAAAATAATTTTACCGGAAAAAAAATTTATGATTTTACCCATTGTTATTTGCGTAAAGAAGCCGTACAAGGCCTTCAAAAAGCGGTTGCCTTAGCCGCTCAAGAAAAAGAACCTTTTACATTCTGTTTATGGGATTGCTACCGGCCGCCGACAGCCCAAGAAAAATTATGGGAAGCGTTCCCTAATCCCAGTTACGTGGCCTCTCCTAAAAAAGGTTCTCGCCATAGCCGTGGTATGGCCATAGATTTAACTCCTTGCGATTTTAACGGAAAACCTTTGGAAATGCCAACGGATTTTGATAATTTTACAACTCGTGCCAATATGGATTATTATGATTTGGATTTATCTGATCCTATTTTACAGCGCCGTGAAACATTGAAAGAAATCATGAAAAAGGCAGGTTTTTCTTTTACCCGAACGGAGTGGTGGCATTTTGACAAAAAGGGCTGGAGAAATAAACCCATTTTGAATATTCTCCCGGAAAATTAAAATACCCCGGATTTTTATCCGGGGTATTTTATTAGTAAGAAATAGTAATTGAATTGCAGGAGTAAATTGCTTTTCTGTTTTGTTAATTTTAAAATATCACGTTATTTGGCTTGCGTATTTTGGGAAACGGCTTGTACAGATTGAGTAGCTTCGTTACCATATTCACCGATGCCCAGGCTCTGCAACCCGCTTGCGATTGATTGCCCGACACTGGCTACTCCTTCTATTACTACAGAAAAAACTTTAGATACGCCATCCGTCACTTTCATTTCTAATGTATTAGAACTGCTTTGTGCAAAAGCAGAAGCGGTTCCGATCATGAACACCGCGAACAGTAAGACTAATCTTTTTTTCATATTTTTCTCCTTTGGTAACTCAATTTACTATTTCCTTCTATTATTATCATACCAAGGAATTAGAAGAAATACGAGGGCCTTTGGACCCATTTATATCTTTTTTTGGACCTACTTCCTTTCTAGGCCTTTTGGTCCCTCCGCTACTATTTTTCGTCGGTAAAGAAAAATCACTCATCCCTTTTAAGATGAGTGACACAATAAAACAGAAACAATTGCGTATATAAACCTTTTGTTAATCGCGGTTCAAATTAACAAAAGCCGCTGCCTCAATTCCGGCTTTAGCACCGTTACCGGCCGCAATGATAGCTTGGCGAAAATATTTATCAGAACAATCCCCCGCCGCAAAAATTCCATCAATGGTAGTATGTGTTTTATCGTCAGCCAATACAAGTCCATTATCAGCCAAAGCGACATGAGAAGATTGCAGGAAAGAGGTTTGCGGATCTGCACCAATTGCTACAAATACACCCGAACACGCAATATCCGTTTCTTCTTGCGTTTTGACATTTTTTACACGGATTCCTTCCAAAAGATCTGTCCCCAATAATTTAACCGGAACGCTATTGAGCACCATTTTGATTTTTGCATTATTCTTTACCTGTTCCACAGTTACCTGGTCTGCACGAAATGCATCCCGTCGGTGAATCAAATATACTTGCGGACAAAATTGAGACAAGAACAGAGCATCTTCAAAAGCTGTATTTCCCCCACCTACCACACAAACTGTTTTGCCACGCATAAAAAATCCGTCACATGTAGCACAGGCAGAAAGACCTTTCCCTTTGAATTTTTCATCTTCGGCTAACCCCAACCAACGCGCCTTAGCACCGGTTGCAATCACAATAGCGGTTGCCTCATATTGTTTACCATCGGTAGTAGTAACTGTAAAGGGTGTTTTATTTCCTTCAATTTTGGCAATTTCATCTGTAGTAAATTGTACTCCCAAGCGCTTGCATTGTTTATGCATATTGTCGATAAGTTCATAACCGCCTACGGGATTTACAAAACCGGCATAATTTTCCAACTCAGAGGTTTGCAACAACTGCCCTCCAGGAATAGCACCTCCGGCCACCAACGGTTTCACACCTGCACGCACCGCATAAATTGCGGCACTGCACCCGGCCGGGCCGGCACCGATAATCAACAAATCTACTTTTTGCATATTAAAAACTCCTTCCATAATCTTTGAAAAAATTCCACCGGAAAACCTACCACATTGCTACGACTCCCCACAATGCGTTCAATAAAGGGATCTTCTTTGTCTTGCACGGCATAAGCCCCTGCTTTGTCCATATGTTTACCCGCCAAATGAACCAATTCCTGTTGTGAAAGATGCCGGGCTTTACAATAAGACACATCGTAACCGTACACCAATTTGTGGGTGTTCTGCTGCAAAATACATACACCGGTATAAACGCTTTGCCAGGCACCGTTTAATTTATTTAAGATTCGTTTGGCATCCTGTATGTTTTTAGGCTTTCCAATAATTTCACCTTTACAAAACACTAACGTATCGGCCCCAATCACAACCGCACCGGGGTATTTTTTAGCTACATCAAAAGCTTTTTGAAGGGCCAATTCGCGCACCCGTGAAGACGGACGTTTTTTGGTACTACGTTCCGCACTTTGCGAAGGAATAATATCAAATTTCATTCCTAATTTTTTAAGAAGTTCAATCCGCCGAGGGGATTTGGAGGCTAAAATTAATTGCATATCAAATTTTCCACGTAATTTTCTTAGATAACCAGTGATTCCACACAATAGTTCCAACAATAAGGCCAAATAACAAACCTAATATCGTCAAAACTAATACAAGGAACTCTCCAGAAGAGGAAATTTCATCCACCATTTCCAGCCGATCTTCCAAGAACCTGTAAGCAAAGATGTGCAATATGATTCCCATAATAGCGGCAATAATCAAAACAAAAAAACGACCAATCCATCCTTCTGGTACTCCAAGGAAATGATAGAGTCCTTCCCGCAATGCCCGATTTCTATCATTTCGGTTTATTAAGTTCTCAAGATTTAATGGATCTATTGGCTGTTTCATAATTATTTACGCACAAATTTTTCCAGAATAAAATAGCTGGCCACTAATCCCAAAAAACCGCAACAATTCAAATGAAACGATAAAGGATGAATTCCAATTCCATATACATGCGTTAAGGCCGCACCAACTTGTCCGCCAATCAGTAGCGCTAATTTTTCCAACCCTAAGCCAATTAAACCGCCTACAATTAATGTCAAAGCGGCAAAAACAATTCCCCGCATATGTTCTCCTTCTTAAATACTAGTTTAAGGTTATTGTATCTTTTTTTATGGGGATTGGGGCGGTTTGTTTTCCGTCTTCGCTATCTGTCAAACGGTAACGCATTCGCCAAAAGCCATATCCGGCTAACAATGCAATTAACCCCACTATTAACCACGGCCCCGGTAAATAATGCGGAGCAATTAAATCACTTAAAACCCCCGCCATCAAAAACCCTGCCGCAGAACCGAAATTGTAAAAAACCATTAACATGCCCAAATAGCGGCCGCGTGTTTCTCGGGCGGCAATGTTGGAGACCAATGTCTGTTCCCCCGGTGAAACAATTAATTCCCCCACTCCGGCTAAAAACACCCCCAAAGCTATGGGTATAAATGAGCCAAAAAACCCGACGGATCCAAAACCGACTGCATAAAGAGCACATCCCAAAAACATGGCCGTAGAAAGACGAATCTTTTTCATCCATTTGGTAGCCCAATACTGCAAGAAAACCACAACAAGCCCATTAATCGTAAAAAACCATCCGATAAAATACTCCGGCATATGCAAATATTGTTTACAATGGACCGACAGGCCCACCACCAATTGTGAATTAACCGCCGTAATCATTACCACGTACAAACAAATTTTAGCCAATCGTGTATCTTTTAACGACAGTAAAGTAGAAACAAAACTGGGTTTGCGTTTATGGGAGTGAAGCACTTTTCGGTCTCGCACCAAGCGCGAAAGATACAGAATAGTAATGGCATATAAGATAGCCGTAAAATAAAAGGCAACACTGTACGAATAACGTACCAAGAATCCGCCCACTGCCGGGCCCAACGCCCACCCGATATTTAGCCCAATACGAATTATTCCAAAAGCCTCTACCCGGTTGCGTGCATTAGTATTATCGGTTACCCACGCATTAGCAGCAGGGCGAAAAAAAGCGCCCAAAAAGGTGGTTAAAAAATAACAAATTAACATCCAGGGGACTGATACCTGCGTTTCTATACACAATCCCAACGCAAACATAGCTATTATTTGTGAAAACAATCCCCACATCATCACATTTTTACGGCCAAAAGCGTCTGCTAATTCGCCGGAAATGGCACTGGATACACACCGTGACAATCCCGCCAAAGAAATGATGAGTCCCGCCAAAGCGGAAGATAAATTTCGTTGTGAAATGAGATAGATAGTAAAAAACGGAAGGGAAAGCCCATATCCAAATAAAAGAAGCCCGTTTGCCACGGACACTATAATCATACTGGTACGGGTATATTTATGCATAGTTATATTGTAAGAAATTTAAATACTACGGTACAATAAAAAAGGAGCCTTTCAAAGGCTCCTTTTAAATTTAATTAGTTAATTGATAAATCGTTATCGGCTCTGTTCCAACCGGCTTTCCGGAACGTTTACAAAGTTGCTCTTGGCTTTTACGATTGGCACCTGTCATTTCAGAATCCACCCTGCAATAATGTCCACCCGCTTTCAATTGTGGTGGTATACAAGGGCCCGCACCATGGTATTTGGATAAATCTTTTTTTAAATAAAATTCAATAGTGGGCATAGCTTCCCCATCATTTCCAAGCCCTTCCGCTTTACATTTGGCTATATACGAGCAAGTACCATCCATCGGGCACGATATTTTCCAATGATCTCCCATAAAGGAAGGATCAGCTTCCGATCCATCAGAAACATTGGAGAATTTTACAGGGAGACGGGTTACATCCGTTGTATATGTTCCGTGTTCTATCATATAAACTTCTTGCGCATCTGTAACGGTGTGCAACATCTTAAAGGCCTCTGTTATGCGAGCTGCACGGGCCGCTTGTTGATAATACGGAATAGCAATAGAAGTTAAAATGCCCAACATTAAGACAACCATCATCAGTTCTATCAACGTAAAACCTTTTACCCAATTACTTCTTTTTTTCATTAAAGCCTCCCCTTACAGAGTATAGAAACGATTATAAAAAAAAGGAAAAAGCAAGTCAAGGTATTTTGAGGTACCTTTCCGTTGAAAATTCATAAAATTTCCTACGCTAAATCGACGGCATTCTCTGATCCAACTACGAAAAAATGGATAATTAAAGTAAATTTTGATATAATATGTCAAGAGGTTTCTATGTCAACCAGGGAAGACGTTCTATTGCAAAACTTAAAAGATGTACACGTTTCCTTGGAACAGGCTTGCAAAAGAGCCGGGCGCTCTCCTAAAGAAGTAACATTGTTGGCAGTTACCAAATATGCCGCTGATGAAGATGTGCAAATACTTCTAAAAACAGGGCAAATTACCGATATTGGAGAGTCCCGTTTACAGCAAGCGCAGGCCCGTTGGCAGCAGAACCCGGCTTTTGCCCGTTGGAATAAAATTCGAAAACATTTTATCGGGCATCTGCAAAAAAACAAAGCGGCTAAGGTCGCTCAATTTTTTGATTTTGTAGATTCGTTGGACAATTTGGAAACAGCCGTTCTTTTAGCCAAACACGTGCCGGCCGGCAAAACACTGCGGGTATTAGTACAAGTAAAGCTAACGGATAAAAAGACGCAATCGGGCCTTCCTCTGCAGGAAGCACGCCGGTTAGTCAGGCAAATAAAAGCACAGCATTTTGCGAATTTATGTTTATGCGGCTATATGGGCATTGCTCCTCAGGGAGTTACAGTCCAAACGTTACGGACATTATTTCGCAGCATCAAAGAGGCTTTTGAAGAAGATTTTCCCGATAAAAAGGAACGTTACCTTTCTTTGGGGATGAGCGAAGATTTTATAGTGGCGGTGGAGGAAGGATCTTCCCTGCCCAGAATAGGCAGTAAATTGTTTGCCAAAAATTTGGAGGAAGTATGATTATAAAAGTACGTTTAATTCCGGGCGCACAACGCAACGAAGTTATCAGCCGTATCGGCAGTGTATTGCGTGTAAAAATCACTCATAAAAAAGTAGATGATGACCCGGCAAACGCCATCATGAAAGCCTTTTTGGCAGACTTCTTTAATGTAAGCGAAGAAAGCATTATTTTGGTTAAGGGTGCCAAAGGAAAAGAAAAAACTGTAGAAGTACGGGATAAAAGTGAAGAAGCGTTGCGCAAAATAATGGACGCTATTCCGTAGAATTTCTTTTAGAGCAAAATAATTCCCTCGGCCGGTAAAAGCTGAGGGAATTATTTTTTTTCTTGTAAAATTCGCTCCGGTCCTGCCAAAGCGAAAGGAATATTTCTTCTTTCAAACACAATCCATTCTTTTTTATTAATCCAATGTTCCATGTTCTGCCTCAAAGGCCATGTAAGTTTGTACACCCTGTTCGAAGGTAGCAACGATTGTTTTTCTCATTCCACCTTTTACATGTTGCGGACTGATAACAGCCAACATCATGCTTAGCAGTAACATCAGCATCCCGGCAACAGCTGCGCCTGTTACGCTTCTTTGTTTACGTTTATGAACCCGTTTAACCCTTTTCATATTAGACCCCCTACAGCACTTACTGAATTACTGGAATTTTTCTTCCCATTTATCATTTTTGGAGCATGAGAAGTACATGGATAGTTTAAGAATTTTAGAGAAAATTTCAAGAGGTTTTGTTCTTTTACGACTTTTTTATTAAAAAAGTTATTATTTTTTAAGGTATTTTGCGTAATTTTAGATAAAAAAACCTGCACCGATATCTTTTCAGTGCAGGTTTTATATTTTATGCCTTCCTATAAAATAGTAGCACGTTTTACTTTTTCAAAAGGAAGTAAAATATTCTCTTGCAGTTTAATAGGCAACACCCCTTTTGCCTGACGATTTCCCAATAAAATCTCCGCCGCCACCGCCGCAGAATCTTCTGTTAAGCCGTACAAAGCCAACACCGTTTTTGCTCTCCCGTAAGAAGTAATTTCATAGGGATTTAACAGTGAAACAAGCGCTAATGGTACATGGTAAGTATCGGAATAATGGAACAGGTCATGCACTTGCTCGAACTGTTGTGGCTGCGTAGTAGAGGTGCTGGACGTCCCCACCACAATGGCCTGCGCCTTTTTCACACACGCATTAATTTCCTTGGCCGCAGAGACATCCGGTCTGCGCGGAGTTTGTACGTACGACACCTTTTTCCCTGCTTTTTTAAATGTATCGGCAAGGGCGTAAGCCTGATTGGAAAAAATACCATCTGCGAACATAATTACACAAACTTTTCGTGCTTGTTGCAGTTGTTGCGGAAAATTTTGTTCATCCCGCACCAAGGTAACCCCCTCTTCAGACACCTGACGGGCTACACGGGAAAAGTCCTTCTCATCACTCTCTACAGTTAGCGGAGCTGAAAGGAATTGTTTCAAATCCAACACTCTTTGCACACTTTTTTCCAAATCGGCCCGGAGAATACGCGGCTCCGGTTGTTTCAATTCTTCTTTTACCCATGTGGCTGCCATCGCCGGATATTCAGCCGATTCTTTAATTTGACTGGTACCACCCGTTAGCAAAAGAACATCATTGCCGGCAGCGAATCCATCTAATACCACATCTTTCATTGGCTTTCCATTGGTACCGCCCATATCCAAACCGTCCGTCATTACCAATCCTTGAAAGCCCATCTTATCGCGCAATAAATCTTTTATAATTTTTTTAGAAAAAATAGCAGAATTCTTATCATCTACTTGCGGATAAACTACGTGATTCGTCATTACGCCCCACACCCCGGCTTGGATAGCCGGTTCAAATGCGGAAACATGCGTATCCCAAAGTTCCTTTTCCGACAGATCGGTGACGGGTTGAGAGTAATGGGAATCGGTTGACGTATCTCCGTGTCCGGGGAAATGTTTGACTACGGCCGGTACTCCGTACATTTGAAGTCCTTTGACGGCAGTAGCACTATAAATCCCCACTTCGGTGGCATTGTCGCCAAATGAACGCGTTTGAATAATGGGATTGGCCGGGTTGGAATTAACATCCGTGTCCGGGCCCAGTGCCATATTCCCGCCTACCCGACGAATTTCGGCAGCTTGTTGGGCATACATCCGAGCAATAAGAAGCGGGTTTCGGGTAGCCGCTAACAACATATTAGAGGGCATTTGTTTCAATCCCATAAACATAGGAGAAGTTACCGTTCCTCCTTCATAATCAAAGCCTAAAAACAGCGGAAGATGATGAGGGCTATTACTGGCCCATTTATTTAGATCTTCAATAGTAGCAATGAGTTTTTTACGTTGTTTGGCCAAAAACTTTTGTTGGTTTTTGCGGGTAATGACGGGATGAACGGTTAACCCTTCGGCCGCTTTAATAAAAAAGCCGGAAATTTCCCCCCGTTCAATAGGTTCCTTAAACACTTGATGTTGTCCAATCACTACACGCGGCATAATTGTTTGACCAACGAGTTCTTGAGTAGAAAGTTCGTTGGCGGCAGGTAACGCAAACGCCGGAACGCTTGCTAACAGAACAGCAGCAATCGATAGTTTTCTCATATTCTTATTATATATCAAATTTTAGGTACATTCGGGCTATTTTTACAAACAAGAAGGGGACTGAATATTTCAGTCCCCTTTAAGATATTCCTATGTTTATTTCAACAGATTTACCAAACTGAAGGTTTTACATTCCTCTTGCATTTTGGCAATGGCCTCGTCTATTTTGAGAGGTTGGGTATTGGTACCTTCCTTCAACCGTACCGTTAATGTACCGCTGGCGGCTTCATTCTTGCCGATAATACCCGTGTAAGGAATATGCTGCAAATGAGCCTCCCGGATTTTAAGCCCTAATTTCTCGGGGCGACTATCCACTTCTACCCGTAAACCAGCCGCTTTCATCTTGGCAGCCACTTCCTGTGCAAACGGAATTTGGTCATCCGTAAGCGTCAAAAGTTTGATTTGAACCGGTGCCAACCAAAGCGGGAACCATCCGGCATAGTGTTCAATCAACACGCCCGTAAAGCGTTCAATGCTGCCAAACATAGCACGGTGCACCATGATGGGGCGCTTGCGCCCTTCGGGAGCAACAAATTCCAAATCAAAACGCGTTGGTAAGTTAAAATCAAACTGGATAGTGGACAATTGCCACAAACGGCCAATTGCATCCATTACCTTAATATCAATTTTGGGACCGTAAAACGCCGCTTCCCCTGCATGTGTGGTGTAGGGAATATTATTTTCATTAAGCACCTTTTTCAAAGCAGTTTCAGCACGTTCCCAATCAGCTACATCTCCGGTAAAATGCTCCGGATGTTCCGGGTCTCGCGTGGAAAGTTCCACCGCATATTTCTCGAAACCAAATGTCTTAAAAATATGCATAGCAAATTCGAAACATTGTTTTACTTCATTCTCTACTTGCTCAGGCGTGCAAAAGATATGGGCATCATCTTGAGTAAAACCACGCACACGCAGTAACCCGTGTAATGCGCCGGACCGTTCATAACGGTACACTGTTCCCAACTCGCTAAAACGCAAGGGCAAATCGCGGTAACTGCGCAAATGTGTTTTGTAAATTTCTACGTGGAAAGGACAGTTCATGGGTTTAATTTGATATTTTTCTTCATCAATTTCCATAGGATGAAACATGCTGTCAGAATAAAACCCGGCATGGCCGCTGATTTCAAACAAGTGGTAGCGCGCAATATGCGGGCTGACGACCAAATCATAACCACGTTGTAAATTCTGTTCTTTGATCCAATCTTCCAAAATTTTACGCAACATTCCGCCTTTGGGATGCATTAAAATCAGTCCAGGCCCAATATGGTCATTAATACTAAAAAGGTCTAACTCTGCGCCCAGTTTACGGTGATCACGCTTGGCGGCTTCTTCCTGTTGTTTGACATAAGCATTTAATTCATCCTTATTGTCAAAGCACAAGCCATAAATACGTTGAAGCATGGGCTTTTTCTCATCCCCTCTCCAATAAGCTCCGGCAATAGTGGTCAATTTAAAACTATTTACTTTACCCGTATGTTCTACGTGCGGGCCACGGCATAAATCAGCATAATCACCATTTATATAAACGGTAATTGATCCATCTTCCAATTCTTCCAATAACTCCAATTTATAAGTTTCGCCGCGTTTGGTAAAAAATTCCTTTGCCTCTGCCTTGCTCATTTCTTTACGTTCGAAAGGTTGTTTGGCTTTGATGATTTCTTTCATCTTGGTTTCAATTGTTTTGAGGTCTTCCGGTGTGAAGGCATGAGGGCAATCAAAATCATAATAAAAACCATTTTCAATGGCTGGGCCGATACCAAGTTTCGTACCGGGGAATAACTGCTGCACCGCTTGCGCCATAATATGGGCGGCAGAGTGGCGTTTTACTTGTAAGTCTTGATTTTCCATTTTAGTGTGCGCTATGGCCCTGCCGGCCACAACGACCGGGCCAGGAACCAAAGGTCCTTTTTTAAGATATTTTTATTATACCAAATTAAAGAAGATGAAGCCATCACCGCTCTCTTTTCTTTCGTCTTTAGCATACACCTTGCTGTTCAAAAAAACTATAATATGTTATGCGCAAATTAACTACTGAACTGGCAACCGTTTTTAAGAATGATTGGAAAATTTTACTCATTTTTTCCTTCCCTGCTGTGTTGTTGGGAGGATTTGGCTTATCTCAATTAAATATTTTGAATGCTGGAAATCTTTTCTCTTTATCTGTTTTAAAATGGATGGGTGAATTTTTATTTCTCGGATTATGTTTATCATTATTACAACTGGTTGGAATAAAAAATAAATTCGTTTTAACAGTAATTGCCTTTTTTTATTATTGGACCGTAATTGCAGATGCCGTTTTGTTGTTATATTTCAGAGAACGTTTTGGGGCAAAATATGTAAATACCTTACAAGGCGGGGATTATGCTTTTTTGACAGATTGGCGCGTGTTGACTTGCTTTGCGCTATTGTTTCTTTTCTGCGCAATCATCATATGGAAATTCTTCACTCCTTCTTCACGTAAAACAGCCCTTAAACGCACGACCTGGTGTATAAGCGGTTTGGTCCTTCTGTGGGGCGCATCCTACTTATTGCCGTTTTACCACTCCTACTTACTTCCACCGTCTCTTGTTTATACGGGACGTGCTTTATTTGCCAAAAAACCAACCCCCATTTTTACTGCGGAAACAATACCGCTGGCAAAACAATACAATGTATTTTCTGCCCAACAAACTCCCGTTGGAAAAAATTACAAACGCGTCATTTTAATTGCGTCGGAATCTCTTTCCAATAAGTACCTCCACCATTTTAATCCCAATATACCGGCCGAAGCCTCTAAAGAACTAGACCAATTGTTTGAAAATAACCCTTCGGCCAGCTTAAAACACGTTTCTTTATCCACTCTTTATGGACTGACGGTTATTTTTACTTCACACCCCTATGCGCAATTGTCGTTTGAGAACAAGTACCCTATATCTTTGGTAAAAGAATTAAAGAAAAAGGGGTACGAAACGGCTTTCTTGCGTGGGGCGAATGAAACCTATATGGATGAAAATATCTTGTTTCAGAATGCAGGGTTTGACAAAATAATCGGAGCCACCTATTTCCAAACACGGGAAGATTATAAAAAATACTTAAACTGGTGGGGGTTGCTAGATCGAAAACTATTTGATTATGCCGTCGAATTTTTGGAAGAAAAAAAACAAGAGCCCGTCTTTCTGACATTATTAACGGTAGATACGCATGTCCCTTTGGGCCGGTTGGATTATTTGGGTGAAACTTACCGCGAAATAGATCATAAATTTTATGATGTTCCCACTTTGCCGCGCGCATTTGGCCGGTTTGGACAAGATGTCCAGCGTTTTCTAAATAAATTGGAAGAAGCCGGCTTATGGGATGAGGACACTTTACTACTTGTTATGCCGGACCATCCCTCTTATTCCAATACCCCTACTGATGCGTTGTTTAAGCCTTTTCTGCCGGAATTTGATAATTTGCCGTTTATCATTGTTACAAAAAACAAAATAACAGCCCCTTTGACCGACAATGTACTGGCAAGCCAATTGGATATCGCCCCGACCATACTGGATTTACTGAATTTAGAAATTCCGCGCGGAATGTTCGGTCACAGTTTATTTGACTTAAATGCACAAAGAAGCGTGTTTGATATCAAAGAAGATTACGCTGTAATTACCACCGAGAACGGACAAAAAGTCATTCCGTTAAATTCCTCTCGTTCAACGGACAAACCTTTGTTAGATTTGATGCGGACATTTTACTTCCCCCGATAATTCTTTAGAAACAACGGCCTTTTTCTAAAGGCCGTTTAAAAAACAAAATAAATTTACTTTCAGAAAATATTCAAGACGAAACGAACCGTCTTAAATATGTTATAATAATGTGTATTCAATTTTCACAATAGGAGAAAATTATGCAAACTGCTGCACAGGGCGGAATGTCTTTGATGATATGGATTTTTCTGGCCTTTATGATTCTAATGATTTGGTTGCCTGCACGGAGCCAAAGAAAACAAGACCAAGAACGTATGGCAAAAGTGAATGCTTTACAAAAAGGCGACACGGTTATCTTGGCCAGCGGCATTATCGGCACGGTAGCCGGTTTTAAAGACAATGCCCTGGAAGTAAAAATTGCCGAAGGAATAAAAATTACCGTTTTGAAAACCGCTATTGTTGGTTTTGGATCAGAAAAATTAATAGCGCAAAATGAAGGAGGCGCCAAGTAAATGTCAAATAAATTAGCCGTAAAATGGGGGCTTATTATTGCCATTTTGTTGGGATCTGTGTACCTTATTTATCCTAACTATAAATGGTATTCCAAGCCACTTGCCGACAGGGAACAATTAGATACCCTCGGCGAACGCCCGAAACGTATGCTTAACTTAGGTTTAGATTTACGCGGTGGGTCTAGTTTGCTTTTAGAGTTGGAAGTAGCCAAACTCAATACAAGCGAGCCATTAAATGAAGCCATGCAACGTGCGGTAGAAATCATCCGCAACCGCATTGACCAGTACGGTTTGGCCGAAACCCAAATCACCCGCCAAGGGGATAAATGGATTATGGTCCAATTACCCGGTGTTTCTAATCCGCAACGCGCAGAAGAATTAATCGGGAAAACAGCCATGCTGGAATTCCGCATTGTAAAGGAAGATATTTCCGTTGCACAGGCCGCCATAGAAGCTTTGGAAAACAGCGACAAGCCTTTTGATGATGAAGGCAACGTTGCTCCTGAAATTGCAAAGCTGGTACCGGCCGGCTATCAGTTGATGCGAACTAAAGACGGCTCTTATAATTTGGTAACTGATACAGCCACCGTTACGGGGGCTGACTTGGAAACTGCCCGTGTAGTAATGATGGGTGAAAACGGCTATCCTGAAGTATCTTTCAGTTTCAAAGCCGAAGGTAGCAAAAAATTTGGTCAATTAACCGGTGCCAATATCGGCAAACGTTTGGCCATTGTATTGGATAACACTATTCAATCTGCTCCTACCGTGCAAAGCCGCATTACCCAACAAGGTCGCATTTCCGGTACTTTTTCGCCGGATGAAGCACGCCAATTGGCCATTGTGTTAAAAGCCGGGGCATTGCCTGCACCTGTAAAAATAATTGAAAAGAAAACCATTGGCCCGACATTAGGGGAAGACTCCATTAAATCCGGTCTTTTCGCTTCGGGAATTGCGTTACTCTTAATCTTGCTCTTTATGGCGGTCTATTACAAAGCGGCCGGTGTCATTGCAGATATTGCTTTGCTGCTTAACTTTGTATTCACCGTTGCGATTATGAGTTATTTTTCAGCCACGTTGACATTGCCTGGTATCGCGGGTATGATCTTATCCCTTGCTATGGCCATTGATGCAAACGTGCTGATTATTGAACGCATGCGCGAAGAAAAATTGTTGGGAAAACCTGTTTATGAAATTATTAATTTAGGTTATGATAAAGCGTGGAGCGCAATTTTTGACTCCAACATCACTACTATGATTGTGGGAGCCTGTTTATTGCAATTCGGCACCGGGCCTGTAAAAGGCTTTGCCGTTACGCTTATCATCGGTTTGGGGGTCAGTTTGTTTACGGCCGTGTTCGTTACCCGTGCCATTTACGAATTAATTTTGACCTCTAACACCAAGGAGATCAGTCTATGATGAAATTACTTCCTAAAACAAATATTGATTTCCTCAAATATCGCAAAGTGTATTTCAGTTTGTTTGCCTTGTTATTGGTAGTGGGCGTTATTTGTTTCTTTACCAAAGGGTTCAACATGGGAATTGATTTCACCGGTGGGACCATGGTACAAATCAAATTCGAACAACCCGTGGAAATGAGTCAAGTACGTTCCGCACTCACCGCTACAGGGACTAACTCCGAACTTCAATCATTTGGAGACAACTCCTTTGCCATCAGCGAAAAGAGTACTTCCGAAGAAGTAGGGGTTGTACAACAACGTATTGAAAATGCATTGAATACCTTGAATGTGCCTTACACGGTGTTGCAAACCAACTCCGTAGGGCCTGCCGTCGGTGCTAATATGACCGAACGCGCTTTATGGTCCATCTTACTTTCTATGGTATTCATCATTATCTATGTAGCGTTCCGCTTTAATAATATTTTGTGGGGTTTATCCGGCGTAGTTGCCTTATTCCACGATTTATTCTTAATGGCGGTAGCCTTCTCTATTACGCAACGCGAAATTGACTTGGTAGTCGTAGCGGCTTTCTTAACAGTAGCCGGGTTTTCTATTAACGACACCATCGTTATTTTCGACCGTATGCGTGAGAACGTACGTCTACACCCCAAAATTTCTTTCGGGGAACTTATTAATTTGTCTATCAACGAGACGCTTTCCCGTACTGTGATTACAACACTAACGGTTATCTTTGCACTGCTTGTGTTGTATTTCTTCGGTGGGGAAGTAATTAACTCGTTCGCATTTGCCATGCTTATCGGTTGTATTTCCGGAGTCTATAGTACCATTGCACTCACAACGCCTTTGGTCTATACCTGGAGCCACGGTGAGTATCATGACGGAAGCAACAATGCGGAAAGACCCGCCACCCGTCAAAATGCAGAAGAAGTGGTGCGCGAACATCAAAACGGGTTCTCTTCTCGCAGACCCGCTAGCAGACGTCAACGACGCAACCACCGTTAAACATCTTAAAATAAGAGGGAGCCGTTGGTTTCACACGGCTTCCTCTCTTTTTGCAACGGTCTTGTTCGGGCCGTTACAAAAGGACAAAACTATATACCATGCGTAAAATAAAACGTTTCAAAATTACTTCCAGGTCCCGTGAAATTTTAAATAGACTCATGCGGGAATTGCCGCTTTTGCGCCGGGCTGAATTCAAAAGCCAACCGGAAGTAAGTGCTTTTATTACAGATATTTTTAAATGTTTGGACCCGGGGGTAGTTTATGAATTTAACCAAGATGCCCACTGGGAATTGGATAATGAAAGCATCCTACATAAAGAAATGTTTTCCGCTTGTGCCGTAACATTAGGTGAAAAAGTAGAAACATTTATAAATAATCTCCCAAATGAGGATAAAAAAATTGCGGCAGCAACTGTAACGTTGGAATTTTTAAAAACTGCCATCGGATTTGTGGCAGACCTTATTAAAGAGCAAGCCCAAAAAGAAGAGTGTGAAACATTAGATTTACAATTTGTTTATTTACCTGCTTTCGGGGCAACACTTGCTCCCAAAATGTTACGGGACTCAGTTCGCTTAGAAAAGAATGTGGCAGATAAAGCCTTGCCTCTTATTTTAGAGAAAATAGCTTCGGATAAGATAGACGTTGCTATCGGTAGTGACGGTGTATTGACACCCCGTTTTACTGCCGTTTTTTTAGTTCCCTGGCAAAAGGCTAAACGCAAAGGAAAAAAATAATGGCTTCTAAATTTGGATTAAAACATGTAATCGGTTCCACCCTGGCGTATTGGTATACGCTCTTTTTGGGATGGACCACGCGCGTGTATTGGTTCAAAACGAAAGAAGCAGAAGAATTAGAACAGGGATCCCGTAATTTTATTTATGCTATTTGGCATAATCAACAATTATTTTTATTGTACCCCTACCGCAAGCAAAAAGTAGCCGCTCTAATCAGTCAATCCTCCGATGGAGAGTATATCGCCCGCTGCTTGCCCAAATTTGGTATGTTGGCCGTGCGCGGGTCTTCCACTCGCGGGGGTGCCAGAGCGCTCATCAAACTATTGCAAGCTACCCGCGAAGGATACCGCCCGCTTCTTACACCCGACGGCCCCCGTGGGCCTATTTATACCGTACAACCGGGTATTTTATTTTTAGCCCGCAAAACCGGTTACCCGATTTTACCTGTAGGATGTGCGTTATCCCATAAAATCAAAGTAGGTTCGTGGGATAAAATGCGCGTACCTTTACCTTTTGGAAAAGCTGCCTTTACCTACGGAAAAACCATCTGGGTCAAAGACGAAAATGATTTTACACGCGCCGCACAGGAATTACAAGAACAACTTAATTGGGCAAGTGATCAAAGCGAAATGTATATTAATAAAAAACATTTCGATACACATCAGGCATAAATTGGATAAATTCTTGCAACAAAAAACCCACCGGAACGGTGGGTTTTCTTATTATTATTTGCGACGTTTAGAAGTTTTTTTCACGGATTTTTTGCTAACTTTTTTAGATGCCTTTCGGGTTGCCTTTTTAGGTGATGCCTTTTTTACAGAAGTTTTTACTTTCTTGGATTTGACACCTTTTTTCTCTTCTTTTTTTCGTGATTTATTCTTCAAAAACTTTTCTTTCCATCCTTCCAAAGCCAGCGGCAACACTTCATCCATATGTTTTACAGGAATAAGCGTTAATTCTTTGCGCACGCGCTCCGGAATTTCAGATACATCTTTGGCATTCGTATGCGGGTAAAGAATTGTTTTTACGCCTTCACGGTAGGCGGCCAAGAATTTTTCTTTAATTCCCCCCACCGGCAAGATACGTCCTGTAATGGTTACTTCCCCCGTCATGGCCAAGTGTTTTTTTACCGGCAATCCCGTAAGCAGACTCGTCAGGGCAGTTGTAATTACACCGCCGGCAGATGGTCCATCTTTTGGAATAGCGCCTTCGGGAAAGTGAATATGAAAATCGGTTTTATGAAAATCGGTTCCTTTTCCATAACCGCGGCTTTGTACGTAAGTAAGCGCTGCACGTACAGATTCTTTCATAACGTTTCCTAACATTCCCGTTAAAATGAGGGCGCCTTTCCCCGGCAATTTAGTGGCTTCGATAGTTAAAGTTTCCCCTCCTACGCTGGTCCATGCAAGGCCGGTGGCAATCCCAACCGAATTTTCTTCCGTTGCAAAATTTGCATATTTTGGAACACCTAAGAAATCGCTCAAATTCTCTTTGGTAACGGCAATCTTTTTGGCCCCTTCCACTAATTTCTTAGCGGCCTTGCGGCAAATGGAGCCAATTTCCCGTTCCAAATTACGCACGCCGGCTTCGCGCACATAATCGCGCATTAATTTGGCGACGGCATCATGAGAAACGGTCAACGTTCCTTCTTTGATACCATGCATTTTCATTTGCTTAGGCAAAAGATATTTATCCACAATGTCATGTTTCTCATATTCGGTATAACCGTCGAAATCAATTATTTCCAAACGATCCCGCAAAGTGGAAGGTATGCTGGCCAAGGAATTAGCCGTTGTGATAAACATTACTTTGGAAACATCAAACGGAACATCTAAAAAATGATCTGTAAACTCTTTATTTTGTTCCGGATCTAACAGTTCCAAAAGAGCAGCGGCCGGATCTCCCCGCCAGTCGGAGCCCATCTTATCAATTTCATCTAATAGAAAAACGGGATTAGATGACTTGGCTTTGCTCAATCCTTGGATGATCCGCCCCGGCATAGAACCGATATATGTACGACGGTGGCCCCGGATTTCGCTTTCATCACGCACACCACCCAAACTCATGCGTACAAATTTACGGCCAATTGCCCGGGCAATCGATTTTGCAAGGGAAGTTTTCCCGACCCCTGGAGCTCCGGCAAAACAAAGAATTGGTCCACGCAATGACTGCGTTAATTTACTGACAGCCAAATATTCCAATACACGCTCTTTCGGTTTCTCCAAACCGAAATGATCTTGATCTAATATTTCCCGCGCCTTTTTCAAATCCAAAACATCTTTTGTCGTCACGTTCCACGGCATATTGAGCAACCAGTCCAAATAAGTGCGTGAAACCGTTGCTTCCGGTGAAAAGGGTTGCATTTTTGCCAAACGGTCTATCTCTTTTTTGGCTTCTTCAGCCGCGTGTTTAGGCAAGCCATTTTTCTTAATTTTGGCACGCATATCTTCCAATTCTTTTTGGAAATCATCTTTTTGGCTCAATTCTTTTTGAATTGCCTTCATTTGCTCATTCAAATAGTATTCTTTTTGATTTTTATCAATTTGAGCACGAACTTGATTATGGATTTTATTTTCTATTTTTAAAATTTCTGCTTCAGAAGCAATTAATTTTAGAATTTTTTCCAATCGTTCTTTTACATCTACGGCTTCCAAAATTTCCTGCCGTTGGGCCGTTTTTACCATCATGTTAGAGGCTATCGTATCGGCCAAGCGGGAACCATCCGTAATTTGACGCAAAAAGGAAACCCCTTCCACTGCCATACGACGGGAAATGCGGGCATAACTGTCAAATTCATCCAATACTTTGCGCATAAGGGCTTGCACAACGGGAGAGTTATCCTCCGTTTCCTCAATATATTCCACTTGGGCAAACCATGCGTTGCCGGCGGCCGGATTTGCTTCCAATTTATTTACGCGCGCACGAGCTAAACCTTGTAAAAAAATCTTTAAAGAGCCATCCGGCATCTTTAAATTTTGTGTAATGCGGGCAATTACCCCAAAATGATAAATATCTTGCGCTTTGGGATCATCTTGGTCAGCTTCTTTCTGGGAAACTGCCAACAGGTATCTTTCCGGTGTACTCAGCGCCACTTCAACCGCCGCAACAGATTTTTCTCTATCTACCGATAAAGGCAAATTCATTCCCGGGAACATTACCACATCACGAATAGCTACGGTAGGTACTACCGTAGGCAACGAAAGTGTCATCTTTTTTGCTTCTTCCATATATTTTCCCCCTGATCAGACAAAAAACGGATCCAACTGCGCCCAAACGGGCTATCTTTGATAATTATTGTAACAAATTCTTGTAAAATTAGCAAGCATATTTAATGAGTGCTAATTTTAATCCCTTCCGCCTCATAGAAACTACCCAAAAACAGAATATTCAAAATCCTTTCTTTATTTTGTAAAATAGAAGTAACTCATTGTAAAAGGAAAATTATGATCATTTTATTTTTAAACTGTGGAAGTTCTTCCGTTAAATACAGCGTTTATGACTGGGACCAGAAAAAAAGCCTCTGCGCCGGTACCGTAGAACGCATTGGGATTGAAGGATCCCAAATTACCCATGACCGCCCGGGAAAACCGTCGGTTGAAATTCACCAACCTTTGGCTAACCACAAAGATGCCATCAATTTAGTTATTCAAACTCTTACCCACAAAGAACACGGAGTCATTGAGAATATCAACGTCATCAGTGCTGTGGGACACCGTATCGTACATGGCGGAAAATTTGCGAAATCTGTCATTGTAGATGACAGCGTGGTAGCGGAATTGCGCAACATTTCCGACTTGGCACCGCTTCACAATCCTGCCCATATTATGGGAATTGAGGCAGCCCGCGCCTTGTTGCCCAACGTTACGCACGTGTGCGTAATGGATACTGCTTTTCACCAAACTATGCCGGCTTCCTCTTATATGTATGCCATTCCGCGCAAATGGTATACCGATTATGCCATCCGCCGTTATGGTTTTCATGGTTCTTCCGTTCTATACACTTCTCGCCGTGCCGCAGTTTTGATGGATAAAGAAGTGGACGAAGTAAACACAATTGTTTGTCATATCGGTGCCGGAGCCAGCGTAACTGCTGTTAAAAACGGGCAATGCATTGATACCAGCATGGGCCTTACCCCTTTAGAAGGACTTGTAATGGGTTCCCGCTCAGGAGATATTGATCCGTCGGTTTGTTTTCACATGATGCATAAACTTAACATGTCTCCCGACGAAATGTACACCATTTTGAATAAAAAAAGCGGAATGTACGCCCTCACGGGGGACCGCTACTCCGACCAACGCGATGTACGTAAGGGATTGGATGCTGGAGATGAACTCTGCAAATTGGCCGTAGATGTGCAAGCCCACCGCATCCGCAAATATATCGGGGCATATATGTTGGAATTAGGTCGCTTGGACAGTATCGTTTTCACAGCCGGCATCGGTGAACGCGCACCGGATGTACGCGCCAACGTATTGAAAAATTTGGAAAACTTCGGAATTATTTTAGATCCGGAACGCAACGCGGCTGCCAATACCAACAAAGCCGAGTGCCGTATTTCGGCGGATAATTCCCGCGTGCAAGTTTTTGTAATTCCCACGGATGAAGAAATTGTGGGAGTACAAGATATCGTGGCCCTGTTGGCCGGCACCTATGATGTGTACACTAAATTTAGGTATATCTTCCAAGAAAAAGACTACCGCAATAAATTACGGGATGATGCTTTTATAGAAGATGTAAAGAAACACCCCGAATTCTTAAAAGCGGCTGTTAATTTACCGGAAGAATTAAAAAAGAAAGTAAAAAAATGATTATGCGCGCCCGTTTGTGTTCCAAGCGGGCGTTTTTATAAGATTAAAAAATTGGAGTTGACATTATGTTACTACCCAGACAAGATAAATTCTTTGACTTGTTTGATAAACAGGCCGAAAATATTGCCAAAGCGGCAGAACTTTATCATCAGTTAGTGGAAAAAGCCGATTTTTCACCGGAAAAAGTACGCCGTATGCACGAAATGGAGCATTATGGAGATGAACTAATGCACTCCACCATTAATACCTTAAATGAAACCTTCATCACTCCTTTTGATCGGGAAGATATCCTGGCACTGGCCAACCGATTAGATGATATTATGGATAACATTTACTTATTAACTAAACGTTTCCACCTTTATAAAATCTCTCAACCGACTCAATTCAGCAAACGCTTGTCCTCTGTTATCGAACAGACAACAAAAGCCTTGCAACACACGTTGGCGGCTCTTCGCAACAAAAAACACATGAAAGAAACACAAGATTATTGTGTGGAAATCAACCGTTTAGAAAACGAAGGAGATGTAATTAAAGACGAAGCTATTTCTTTCTTGTTTGATAACGAAAAAGACCCCATCATGGTACTCAAACAAAAAGAATTGTATGAAATTGCTGAAACCACCACCGATTGTTGCGAACACGTGGCCAATTTAGTGGAATCAATTTTAGTAAAGAACAATTAATTATGCTTTGGATATTATTCTTAGTTATTCTGGCTTTATTTTTTGATTACTTAAACGGATTTCACGACGCGGCAAACTCGGTTTCCACCGTTATTTCCACGCGTGTATTGTCCCCCAAACTGGCCGTCGCCTGGGCTGCCTTTTTTAACTTCATTGCGTTCTTGATTTTCAAAACAAGCGTTGCCCAAACAATCGGGGCCGGCATTGTGGACATCAACGTAGTGGATGCTAATTTGGTTTTTGGAGCCTTGGTAGGTGCCTGTGGTTGGAATTTAATTACCTGGTGGTTTGGATTGCCCTCCAGTTCTTCCCATGCACTAATCGGCGGATTAATCGGAGCCGGACTGGTAAAAGGAGGTGTGCATGCGCTGGTAGCCGGTGGAATTTTTAAGACCGTTCTATTTATCTTTGTTTCCCCTCTTTTGGGTTTCTTTTTAAGTTCACTTTTAGGGGTAGTCGTTTTCAATATTTGCAACCATTTCCGCCCGGCAAAAGTAGACAATTTTTTCCGCAAAGCGCAGTTATTTTCTGCCGCTTCTTATTCGTTGGGATACGGCGGGAACGACGCCCAGAAAACAATGGGTATTATCAGCATGTTGTTGTTGGGCGGCATGGCCAGTACTGATGTAGGCCCCATTCGTGATTTTCTTCTTACCCATGAAGAAATGCATGCCATTGCACAGGGAAAATTTGTAGTACCGCTATCGGTGGTGCTTTTGTGTCAAGCCTCTATTGCCTTGGGAACGCTTTCCGGCGGGTGGCGTATTGTAAAAACCATGGGCCAAAAAATCACACGTTTGCGCCCGGTAGACGGCTTCTGCGCAGAAGGTTCTTCTGCCATTACACTTTTCTTTGCTTCTATGTTAGGTATTCCCGTCAGCACCACTCATACAATTACGGGGGCTATCGTAGGGATTGGATCTTTACGTAGGATTTCGGGTGTACATTGGGCCGTAGCAAACCGTATTGTATGGGCTTGGTTTATTACAATTCCCGCCGCAGCACTCATATCTGCGGTTGCCTATTGGCTGAAAGTGTTGATATTTGGGTAATTTCACGTGCTTTTTGTTTTATCATCACAAAAAAACACCCCGCAATTTGCGGGGTGTTTTGCATAGAAAGATTTTATTTCTTCAATTCCAGCACTTCATCAATAAGCCCGTATTCTTTGGCTTCTTGCGCAGACATATAATAATTGCGTTCACTATCGTGGCGGATTTTTTCTTTATCCTGCCCGGTATGATGAGCCAAAATATCCAATAAATGCTCTTTATTTTTATGAAGTTCTTGGGCTTCAATTTCAATGTCCGTTACCTGCCCGGAAATTCCCCCTCCCCAAATAAGCGGTTGGTGAATCATGATACGGGCATGTGGCAAAGCATAGCGTTTACCTTTAGATCCGGCGGCCAAAAGTACTGCGCCAAAGCTCATGGCTTGCCCCATACAAATGGTGGTAATAGGTGCTTTGATAAATTGCATGGTGTCATAAATAGCTAAACCGGCCGTTACCATCCCGCCGGGAGAATTGATGTAAAGGTTGATTTCCCGGGTAGGATCGTCCGCATCCAAATACAAAAGCTGGGCGATAATCATATTGGCGCTGGCAGTATCTACTTCACCTTCGCGGCCGCCCACAAAGATAATACGATCCTTGAGCAGGCGGGAAAAAATATCGTAACCGACGTTTTTTTCAATAATAGTAGGTATAATCATACTTATATTGTACACAAAAAAAGGGAATTTCGGCGGATTTTCCTTAAAGTCCTATAACATAACTGGGCCTTAATTGCCATAAAAAATAGGTCCAAAGGCCCTTGTTTATCCGGAGTAGTAAAGTTATAGTATGAGTGTAGAAAAACTTTACATAAGGAGCCTGCAAAATGAAGAAAATTATTGCGTTACTAGCAGCACTTGGAATGTTCTCGCTTCAGACGGTCGCTTTACCGATTTCACAAACGGCTGCGCCTACCCCCCAAACCAACAATGCGGAAATTGGGGTTCAAATGCAAAATACACTGAATGTTTTAACTAAAGCCACAACTGATTTTATTCTTAACTTTCAACAAGGCTCCTGGAATGAAACGGAAGCACAAATCGCCGAATTAATAATGAGCCAAGAAACAGCAGATGAAATAACCGCCATTGATCAGGCCATTGAGCAAGCCAGTAAAGAATCCGAAGATTCTGAACAAGATTTTTGGGCAGCACAAGTAGAAAAAGGAAAGTTTTTGTTAGAAAAACTTAAAGCAAGCCCCAATATCGTGGAGATAACCCGTCTGTTACTATCTAACCAAACATCTTATAAGATGGAAGAATTAAATATGGATTATGCTTTGATCTTTACGGAAGTATGGCTCGTTGGGCTTTATGATAACAGCGTGGAGGAATAGGTAATATGAAAAAAATATTCTTACTATCTCTTTTAATCGTTGGTGTCACAACCGTTCGCGCACAAGTTCCGGAAGAACATCCGCTTGAGGTCCCAGCCATAGTGATAGAAGCAAAACATATCGATTTGCCGGAAAAAATTGTGTTTACAGACGAAATTACTACCAATTTTTATGAAAAATTGAATGCGAACCAATTAACTGAAGAAGAAAAAAATAAAATTGTGAACAAAGCACACTTTTATTTAACCACCTTCTTAAATATTGGTATTCAACAGGGTGTTATCCCTGAGAATTGTACAGAAAAAGATTTGTTCAAAGCTTTCTTCGAAGCTCGGGCAAGTGAAAAAAGCGGAGAAGAAGAAATTTTGGAAGACGTCTACCATGCTGAAGAATTTTTACAGAAATTGAAAGAAAACTACCCACAAAACCCTCCATATCCTTTCCCGAAAGAATTATTAACGCCGAGTTTTGTGGCAAGAGTACTCAATATCCTCCAATAATCCTAGAACTCCCTGTGTAAAAAACCGCCCCCGCAAACCCCGGGGGCGGCCCTTTTTATGAACAAACAAATTATAGGTTTTCTTTGATAGTCTGCGCCAAACGTTTCACTCCCTCTACCAGCTGTGCAGCGTCAGGGTAGGAAAAATTAAGGCGCATGTCATTATAGACGTTGAGTTTAGGATAGAAATCCACTCCGGCAACAAAGGCCACTTTATTCTCAATCGCTTTGGACAGCAATTGCGTCGCATTCATATGTTTGGGAAGTGTTAACCACAAGAAAAGCCCCCCTTCCGGCTTGGTCCAAGTAACCCCCTGAGGCATATATTGGTGAAGGGTTTTAAGCATCAAATCACGTTTTGCCCGATAGCAAGTAACAATCTCCGTTATGTGTTGTGCTAACAACCCACGGTGTAAATACTGGGCCGCCACTAACTGCAAAAAGGGAGAAGTGCATAAATCCATGGCTTGTTTCAAAATGACGTACTTGGCAATCACTTCTTTGGGGCCCACAAGAAATCCTAAACGAAACCCCGGCACAAATACCTTGGAAAATGTAAACATCGTCAAAACATTACCGTGATTATTATCTAATTCCAAAAAAGTACGCGGAGGCTTCCCTTCAAAACGTATTTGGCGGTAGGGAGAATCTTCCAAAATAAAAGTGTTATATTTTTTGGCCAAATCTAAAATTTGAACACGACGTTCTTCCGGAATCGTAGTACCCGTTGGATTTTGGAAATCAGGCACCACATAAATAAACTTACACAAACGGCCTTGTTTTTTGAGAGATAAAAGTTGTTGTTCCAAAGCCTCCGGCAAAAGGCCTTGTTCATCACTGTCTACGCCAATAATATCCGCCCCGGCTACTTGAAATGCTTGCAAAGCCCCTAAATACGTAGGATTGGCTGTAATAATAACATCTCCTTCGTTTACAAACATTCGGGCAGACATATCGAGTGCTTGTTGGGAAGCGGACACAATGAGAATTTCTTCCGGCGTGACAGATACATGTTCCGTTTCTTTGAGTAGTTTAACCAATTCTGTTTTAAGAACTTGTTGACCTTCCGTAGTGCCATATTGCAACGCTTCTTTGGAATGGGTCCGCATCACGTCCTGTAAAATAGCAGATACTTCTTTGACGGGAAACAATTCCGGTGCCGGCAATCCCCCCGCAAATGAAATAATGTCCGGTCGGGCAATTACTTTTAGCAATTCGCGAATGGCAGACGCTTTAGAACGGCTGACTACTTTTGAAAATAATGTATCGTAATTCATTACTTATATTCTACTATTTTTAAACTCAAATCTTTTGCCGGAACAGAATGTGTTAAAGCCCCCATGGAAATAACATCCGGACCGGCCTGACAATATTCTTCTAAATTATTTTTATTTACTCCGCCGGAAACTTCTATGACTGCACGGCCATTGATTTCTTTCTTGCATGCAGCAATTTGCTGCGGCGTCATATTATCCAACATAATAATATCCGCCCCGGCCTTTAAAGCTTCTTTTACTTCGTCTAGGTTGGTGGTTTCCACTTCTATTTTAGGCGTATGCCCGATAACTGATTTAATTTTTTCTACCGCTTGGGTGATAGAACCTGCCGCAGCAATATGGTTATCTTTAATCATGACGCTATCGGCTAAACTGATGCGATGGTTGCGTGCCCCTCCTACCCGCACAGCATACTTATCCAGACGGCGTAATCCCGGTTGTGTTTTACGGGTATCCACAATCATAACTCCATATTTTTTACCGATGGCAGCATATTCACGTGAGGCTGTAGCAATTCCGCTCATGCGCTGCATAAAATTCAATGCGGTACGCTCGGCCTTCAAAATGGATAAAGCAGGCCCGGAAAGCTCAACCACTTTTTCTCCTTTTTTAACGTTGTCCCCATCTTTTTTAAGGGGCGTAAAAACAACCGCCGGATCTACCGCTTCAAAAACTTGGCGAGCCGTTTCCATACCGCATAACACCAAATCTTCTTTAGCGAAAATAACGGCTTTGGCTTGTTGCTGAGCCGTGAAAATTGTGTCTGAGGTAATATCCCCCAAACTCAGATCCTCTAAGAGGGCTAGTTCAATAATTTTATCCAGTATCATTTTGCTAACTCAAACATTTTATCAATAGATTTTTTGGCTGCCTTGGCCACCGATTCATCCACTTGTACTTGCTGGTCTTCCCGCGGTTCAATCAATGCCTGCAGCGTATTAAGAAGATTATTCTTCTTCATATAACTACAAATGCCAAACGGCCAAACAAACTTTTTTTCCGGAAATTGGGCTTCCAGCCGGTTTACCAGTCCAAATTCCGTAAGCATACCAAATTGTTTTTCCGTTGAGGCGGACACATATTTCATCATACCGCTTGTGCTACCTACATAGTCGCACAATTTGCAAACCTCGATGTCACATTCCGGGTGCGCAACGACTTTAATTCCCGGATATTGTGCCCGTAAATTTTTTACATGTTCGGTACGATATTTGTCATGAACGCAACAGGATCCCCCGGATGCAATTATCTTTTTAGGAGTATTACGACGCAAAAGTTCGGCCTCTATATTTTTAGCCATCAACATATCCGGCACAAAAATCAATTCTTTTCCGGGCATTTTTTGGGCAATATCAAACACATTGCCGGAGGTAACGCAAACATCACAATTTGCTTTTACGTCGGCAGAACTGTTGATGTAACACAAAACCGGCACCCCAGGATGTTGTGCGCGCAATTTTTTAACTTCCTCTCCTGTCATAGAATCTGCCAAAGAGCAGCCGGCTTTTCCGGCAGGAATAAGTACTTTTTTAGAAGGGTTGATAATCTTAGCTGTCTCCGCCATAAACCAAACTCCGGCGAACACAATTATGTCTGCCGAAGATTGTTGTGCTTTTTGGGCTAACTGAAAAGAATCTCCGCTATAATCAGCTACCCCGTACACTAAATCCGGAGTAGTGTAAGAATGTGCTAAGATAACCGCATTTTGTTCTTTTTTGAATTGTTGGATGGACAATGTGTAAGGGGCCATTTGAAGGCAATCTTCATATGTCCATTTTTGGGCTTTATTTTTGGAAACATACCGAAGAAGCCCATACAATCTATGGGCTTCTTGCAAAATAACAGTTTCCTTTACATCCAACATTTTCAGCATAAATTAGAAGGCAGTAGTCGTGTTGGTGTTGGTGCTGGTTGCTCCCGAAGACGTACTGGCAGAAGATGAGCCTCCGCTGCTAGAAGTAGAAGAAGATACCACTTTTCCGTCTTGATAAACCACTTTGGTTGTGGTTTTGCTGCTAACCGGCACAGAAGGGTTGGGCCCATCCACTTCATAAATATTAACTGTATTGACCACTTTTTTAGCACGGGTTTGTTTTAAGGCAGTTGCAGTATCTACCTTGCGGGCAGCTGCTTTAATTTGGCCAATGCTTTGCAGCTTAGCAGCCGGCGGAAGGTAAGATTCTCCACAAGCCTGTAATTCGTACGCACACAATGTATCATAATCCGTATCCGGTGCAAGGAGATTATCATATTCCTGGTCAAAAATTTGATACTTAGCTTCTTTGGCATATATACTGGCCACATCCGTGGTTGTATCATAGTTGGTGATTTGATTGCTTTTCCGATCCCGGATACATCCACCGAAAAGAATCACGGCCGCACAGAATAAATACAAAAATTTTTTCATACTCCTTCTCCTTTGGTAACTAAAATACACCTTACTACAATTATATATCATATTTGATAAATTGGGTACTTTTTTCTACAAATTTTCCTTATTTTACTGGCCGTTCACTTTTTATATTTAGTATAATACTACAGTTACTCGAGGAGGATTTTTACAGTATGCAGTTACTACTTAACGTATATCATACAGCCGGCGCTTTTATATCACACCCCTCTTTACAATCTTTCTACGATATAATGAACGCATTTAACATGCTCGTATGGGGCCCCCCTATGATAGGGTTGTTGCTCTTCCTGGGTATCTACTTTACCTTTAAATTCCGTTTCATTCAAAGATATACGTGGCCTGCCATGAAATTATCGATTGCAAAAACCGAATCGGAAGGCGTGGTAAGCAGTTTCGGTTCCTTGGCTGTTATGATTGGCGCTACGGTAGGAACCGGCAGTATTATCGGAGTAACTACAGCTGTAGCCGAAGGCGGCCCTGGGGCTTTGTTCTGGATGTGGGTGGCCGGATTTTTCAGTTTTACTATTAAATATGCCGAATGTATGGTGGCGTTTAAATACCGTGTCAAACTTCCGGACGGAGAATATGTTGGCGGCCCGATGTATTTTCTATCCAACATTTTAAAAATGAGATGGCTAGGGGTTATTTTCGCTGTAGGAGCATTGCTGTTGGGGCTGACAGCCGGAAGTGCCTTGCAAACAAATTCGATTGCAGATGCTTTGCGCGAAGGATACAATTTGAACCCGTGGTACGTCGGCTTCGCAGTAGCACTGGCAACAGCTGTTGTCGTATTAGGAGGCGTAAAACGGATTGCCTCTTATTCCCAATGGTTAGTGCCCATTATGGGTAGTCTGTATTTACTTGTCTCATTTTTGGTAATTATTTTGCATATCAAAGACATTCCCCTCGCTTTATTCACCATTGTAAAATCTGCCTTCACCGGGAAAGCTGCTTTAGGGGGCGCTGTCGGCGTCGGATTTTTCGGCATATTACAAGCCATGCTCCCCGGTTTAACGGCCGGTATTACACGAGCAGTATTTGCCACGGAAGCAGGTTTGGGAAGTGCCTCCATGGCTGCGGCAGCTGCCAAAACGCGTAGTGCAACACAAATGGCGCTGGTGTCTGCCACTTCCGTTTTCTGGGCTGTTTTCATCTGCTCTTTAACCGGTATTGTGATTGTATTGGCAGGTGATTACACCAACCCCAATGTTTACGCTGCTAACTTGTGTAACAGCGCTTTTAAAACGGTACCCTATATAGGTACTCCTATTTTAATTTTCTCTCTTATTATTTTCTCCTTTACCACCATTATCGGTTGGGGATACTATACGGAAAAATCGTTGCAATTTTTATGCAAAGGTTCTAATAAATTCATTACCCACATTCGCATTTTGTTTATCTTGTTAACATTTGTGGGTGGTTGGATAGGAACCAGTTTCTCGTGGAATTTATTCATTGCAGACTCTGCCTTACGTACCGCACAAGCCAACCTATCTACACGGTTTATGTGGGCTTTGGTTATAACCGTTATGACAATGATGACGGTCCCGAACATATGGGCCCTGTGGTGTTTCCGAAAGATTATTAAGAAAACAACATTGCGTTACTTACCCGGAGTAGTAGAAAGAGCTACTTCTAAATTTAAAAAACAGTCTGAAAATTAGTGCGATTTGAAACACAATAAAAAACCCCTACCGTATAAAGGTAGGGGTTTTTTTATTAACCTAATTATTTCTTTTCTATTTCAGCCAGCAAATCAACTAACGCCTGCACACTGGCACGCCCGATATTTCGCTCACGCGTATGCGCAAACCAGTATTTTTTAGCTGTTGTTCCGTTTGGACCGGAAACCCCGATATAGATGGTGCCAACCGGTTTTTCCGCCGTTCCTCCATCAGGGCCGGCAATCCCGGTAGTGGATACGGCATAATCAGCTCCTGTTAATCTGCGCACACCTTGGGCCATTTGACAGGCCACCGTTTGGCTGACAGCACCATATTGTTTCAAATCTTCGGGGCGCACGCCTAACACGGCTGTTTTCACTTCATTTGCATACGCCACGACTCCTCCCAGAAAATAAGCAGAAGAACCTGCCACTGACGTAATTAAATGAGCAATATTCCCCCCACTGCAACTTTCCGCACAGGCAATTTTTTTACCGGCGGCGCGCAGCCGCAGTGCAATATTTTCTTCGTTTTTCTCTGAAGTATTTTCCAAAAAAGAAAAATCGCTTATTTCTTTTTTTAACTGTTCAAATAAAATAGGTAAATCGTCAGGATTTGTTTTGGCCGTTAAACGCAAACGCACAAAACCCGGAGAAGGCAAATACGCTAATGAAATCCCATTCGGTAAAGATTTTTCAAATTTTTCCAACCGTTGGGCTATGTCAGACTCCGGCACTTGATAAACCGTCAGCATTTTATAACGCACATTCAGAGAAGTAAACTTGGCTTTGAGACGTGGCAATACTTCTTGCGGAAAAATCGTTTCCGTTTCAAACGGAACCCCCGGAAGAGATACTAAAATTTTACCGTCTTTTTCAAACCACATGCCACTGGCGGTTCCTTTGCGGTTACGAAGCGGCACACAACAGCGAGGCAAAAACACTTGTGATTCGTTATAAGGATTTTTTAACCGCTCCGGTTGGGCAGCTAAAAGAAGTTGCAACCATTCTTCCGCTTGTGCATTTCTCTCTAAAGTAGTGTGAAAATAATCAGCCAAGGTTTGCTTGGTAATATCATCTTTCGTAGGCCCCAAACCACCGGTTACTAATACAACATCCGACGATAGAAAAGTTTCCTCCACTGCATGTAAAATAGCAGCATGCGTGTCTGCAACGGAACGCATTTCTATTGTTTCCGCTCCCACGCGCGCCAATTCACGTGCCAAATAGCAGGAATTTGTATCCAAAATTTGACCGAGTAAAATTTCATCCCCAATGGTAATAATACTTGCTTTCATATTTGTATTGTAGCACTTTTGAGCCATTTGGTTACGCATACAATAACTAAAAAATTCATATTGTAACCATATTAAAACGCTCTGGAAATTTTCCAGAGCGCTTTAATTAATTAAGTGGTATTTCCTTACTTATTCTCTTCATGCCATTGCTGTTCTAATTGTTGCATGTAAGAGAAGTCCGTTACCTGCGGCCTTCGTCCATTCTCATACGTTTGAACAACGGCAGCTGTACCGGGCGTGTTGGGAGCTTCCTGCGGGCCTCCCGGTATTACCGTTGTTGTGGTGACGGTCCGAGTCGTGTACTTACCGACTCCAGTGTTTTGCGGCATAGTTGAGACAACGGTCTTTGTTCCTGTTGTCCGTCTGGGCCGCGCACGCAACACGGTTTGGGTCATTTGAACATTCCGTCTGGGTTTTGGATCCGTTTGCGTTTCTTGCGACAATGACAATATCGGAGTAGTAGGTGTCTGGACCGACTCAATCGGTTGCGGTTGTTTAACCGTTCGTATAACCTGAACGGTTCGATCCGTACGTATCTGATTTGTCGGTTGAACCTTTTGAACGGTTTGAGGCCTCGGTTGAACAACCGGCACCTTACGTTTCGGGCGCTCTTGCACTACTATCTTCGGTTGCTGTGATTCCTCTTCCGGTTGTGGTGTTGCTTGCAGCTGAACTGCCGGCTGGGAAATTTTCACAGTCGGTGCCTGTTGAGGTTCTGCCGTCGTTTGTGGTTCTTCACCTTCTATTTGATACCAATCGTCTAGTTGTATTTTAGTTCGTTTTTGAGGACCGAAGTAAGAACGTTCGGGTCTTCCAAATGCGTAACGTATACCGGCATGGACACCCCAACCCTTTATTTTTTCTCCGGCTTCATAACTACCCAACGCATACCAATACAAATTATCGGTCAGTTGCATATTCAAGCCGGCATTCACTTCGGCCGTTGCCCCCTCCAGGTTGCTCTCTTCGGTCGCACCGACGTAGGTAACGTCTCCTTTCCCTACAAACTGGTAGCGTAAGGCAAATTCCATTAACGGCTCAAACAAAAGTCCGTTTTTACGTTTGAGATTGTATGCCAAAAGGATACCTGCTTTAGCATCCAAGTAATTAGCCCCTTCATATTCCAGCAATTTGTTCGTTTCTGACACGTTGGCACTGGACTTGGCAGCTCTCATATACGTTATTTCCAACTTAGGTTCAATACGCGTATAATTACCGCCGGACGTTTGATTTTCAATACTCTTACCCGCTTCCGCACTAACCGCAAAAATATTGCGTTTGGGTTTATAAACAAGCGGTGTACCCAGGCTGGAATGGTTGGTCATATCCAATTTAGTCCAGAAATTACGCGCAGCCAAATCAACGAACCATCCTTTTTCATTGAGTAATGTGGCATACACACCTATGCTCGGTGCATATCCCGTTCCGCTTTCGTAAGCACCATTTTCTTTTTTGGTTCTGATATTGGGGGCGTTTACAAATCCAAGTAACAACCCTGCGTATATTTTGTTTGGTTCTTCTGCATTAAATAACCAATCATACCCCAATTCTGCGCCAAACAAATTCATATCTGTTTTGATTAAATCTTTAACAGTCATGTCTTTGTAATAACTGCGTAACCATACGCCGTTGGTAGTATCCGTAGGTCCCATACGGCGCAGATCACCCATTCTGCGTTGTAAGGAATTCATACCGGTTTGGGCAATGACAACGTTTAATACGGGAATATTTAACATTGTTTTAAAAATATCACTAAGTTTGCCATTGCTGCGCAAGTAATAATCGTTGCCCGTTCCGTCTTCACCTCCCTGGTACAGCATATATTCATAGGCGCCTTCGTCCCATCTACCGCCAGCCAATGTAAACGAACCGTTTACGGTAGCGTCATCGGCAAAATCTACAAGTTTAATACCGTCACCGGAAGTTGCGTCTGTCCCTTCGGCTACGTTGGTTAAATGCAAAACAGCATTTCCAGAATAGGAGCTTTCAATGTTCAGCTGGTCTGCCGTCTGGTTTTCCAGGTCAACGTCCATATTTATATCACCGGTAAGAGATAGATTTCCGGCCGTTAGCGTATTGATGTTTCCTTGGTTCATATTAAGCGTACCATGCCCCAAATTTATATTTCCGCTTAACGTATTATCCCCACCCAGGATATTCAATATACTTTCGTCAGCAGTCAGATTACTCAATACGCCGCCTTCGTAGAGATTAACTGTTCCCGCCATTACGTAATCATCAATAGCAGAACCACCCGCATATATATTCTGTGTACCACCTTGTAAGAGGGCATTGAGAGCTTGTCCCCCTTCAAAAATATTCTGCGTACCGGTTTTCATTTCGGTCCCATCGGCAACACCGCCATTATAAATATTTTGTTCGGCGCCTCCAAAAAGCCATGTCTGAAACGAACTTCCGCCCGAAAGTACATTTTCTTTTCCACCGGAGGATACTATTGTATTCATGGTTTTTCCACCGTCTGACACAAATACTTGTCCGCCTTCAAAAGCTCCTGTATTCTTGGCTAGACCGCCGCTAGAGACATGTTGTTCTCCACCGGAGATAACAACAGTGATGCTTGCTACACCCGATTCATAAATAATTTGTTTTCCACCTGATAAAACGCCTGTTTCATTAACTAAACCGCCGGAGGAAACGTGTTGTTCTCCTCCTTCATAAATCATGGTGTTATTTGCTACACCCGACGCATAGACAATTTGTTTTCCGTCGCTTAAAATCTCTGTATTATTGGCTACGCCGCCGGAAGATATGTGTTGTTCTCCTCCTGCAGAAATCGTAGTGCTATTCGCTGTAGCCGACGCATAGACAATTTGTTTTCCGTCGCTTAAAATCTCTGTATTATTGGCTACGCCGCCGGAATACACATTTTGCAAACCGCCGGACAAAATAGTTCGGTTGGTCTCTCCCCATACATTTTGTGTGCCGGGATCTTTTCCTTCACTGCTTGCCAATGCAACCATATCGTTGGCCGTACCGGATACATTTTGTACACCACCGGCATGAATCCTTCCGTTTTCTACAGTGCCCCCTTCATCTACCGTTACCGTACCGTAGATATCTTGATCACTGACTGAACCACCGCTGGAAATCGTTTGCCAACCGCCTTCTTCGATTATTTGGCCGTTTACAACACCGCCCGATTCTACCCACTGAGAACCGCCGGCTTCAATTACGTTGTTCGTGACAACCCCACTGTCATAAACCCATTGGCTTCCGTTTCTTTGTACGGTGGTAGAATCAGCCGAACCGCCACCGTAAATATATTGCGAGCCGTAAGCAGATACAGTTGTATTGCTCACTACACCACCGCTGTAAACATATTGTTGTCCACCCGCTGAAATTTGTGTATCGTCGGCTACGCCACCTTCGGAGACGTGTTGTTGGCCACCCTCGGAAATTTGTGTATTGCTGGCCAAACCGCCTTCAGATACGTGTTGTTGACCGCCATTGGAGATTTGTGTATCGTCGGCTATACCGCCTTCGAAGACGTGTTGTTGGCCACCCTCGGAAATTTGTGTATTGCTGGCCAAACCACCTTCAGATATGTGCTGTTGACCGCCCTCGGAAATTTGCGTATTGTTGGCTATACCGCCGTCAAATATATTTTGTTGGCCATCACCGGATATTTTTGTATCGTCGGCTATACCACCGTTGTACACGTGCTGTTGGCCTCCACTAATGAGGAGAGTATCAGTCGCTGTTCCTCCATTGGAAATATATTGGTTCCCAACGTTGGAAACAATGGTATTATTAGCCGTGCCACCTTGAGAAATATGCTGTTGGCCTCCTGAAGAGATAACCGTAGCGTTAGCTAATCCGCCATCAAAGATATGTTGCTGTCCGTCGCTGGCAATTTGAGTACTACTGGCAACGCCACCATTAGAAACATGTTGTTGCCCACCGCTCCCGATGAACGTATTGTTTGCAAAACCACCTGCGTAAATAACCTGTTTTCCTTCGGAAAAGATACTCGTACGATTGGCAACCCCATCTTGATATACATTTTGCCAACCGCCTAACAAAACAGTTCGGTTCGTCTCTCCCCATACGTTTTGTGTACCGGGATCTTTTCCTTCACCGCTTCCAAACGCAACCATATCGTTGGCCGTACCGGATACATTTTGTACACCACCGGCATGAATCCATCCATTTTCCGCCGTGGCGCCTTCTTCTACCGTTACCGTACCGTAGATATCTTGCTCACTGGCTGAACCACCGCCGGAAATCGTTTGCCAACCACCCGACTCAATCGTTTGGCCGTTTACAACACCACCGGATGCTACCCACTGGGAACCACCACTTTCAATTACGTTATTGGTAACAACACCCGCAGACATTACAGACTGGACACCGGATTCTTTTACGGTTGTATAATCAGCGGAACCATAAGCCAAAATTGTTTGCGTACCGCCGGAAGATACCGTCGTATAACTTACTACACCACCGCTAGAAACAATTTGTGAGCCACCGTTAGAAATAACCGTGTCAGTGGCCAGGCCGCCTTCTTTAATCATTTGAGAGCCGCCATTATTGATGGTAGTGTCAAAAGCGCTTCCTCCCGAGGAAACAATCTGTGAGCCAAAATTTATTTCCGTTTCATAGGCAGAACCACCATTAGCAATGTGTTGTTGCCCTGAACCGTTTACTGTTACGGTAGAAACGTACCCCATTACACGTTGGACCCCACCGGAATTAACAACCGTATTCCAAGCAGATCCTCCTGCATTCACAGTCTGTTTACCGCTCTCATTAAGCGTCGTATCATAGGCTTTCCCGCCTTCGTAGACGTATTGTGTTCCGCCTAATCCATTCGCCATTCCAAACGTGTTCGAAGTTGTAACTGTTCCGTAGGCCACGCCCCCGTTGCTTATGATTTGATACGTCACGGAATTGCCGGCCAACGAGGTATTAATCGCGGTACCATTGCTGTGTACTACTTGTCCACCATTTATCTGTACAACGGTGTCAAATGCCGACCCCCCATTGCGTATGTGCTGAACACCAGCCGTATGGGCTATTGCTCCATAGGCTTTCCCACCGTTGAAAATTGTTTGAAGACCACCATTAGCCATTCTGGTTGATGTGGCAACCCCGCCATTATAAACGTTCTCTTCACCACCGCTATCTATCCCCGTACTTAAGGTGCTACCATATACTTCGAGAGTTTGATATTCACTCCCCGTACCTATTTTCATTCCTTGGACTTCTTCTTCGGCAGCCACTGTATAAGTTGCACCTTGTGCAGGCAATATCATATTATTGGTCAACATTGCCCCCACTGTGGCCGTATAAATCACGCGTCGTCCCCCGTCATAAATGCGCGACATTACCCGATATCCCAACCCATGGCTGGACACACAACAGGAACTAACTACCGCCGCACTGCAGCTAGAACAGTATTGTTGTTCTAATGCTTGAACGTAGGCGCTGGAATAAATGTTTTCGTTTTTGGGGGTACGTTTGGACATTATTTTCTCTCCTTTTTTTCTTTCTTCGGGGCACTTAAATGATAGTCCTTCATAAGTTGTTGAATATGTCTGATAACTTGTTTGCCTGTAATCAAACGGGTACATTCAAATTGGCGGTCTGTGCCTTTAAATTTGGGGCACCAAAAATAATCGTAATGGTCAAAATTGCAATGCACGTCATCCCAACAACCATTACAACCGTGAGAATTAAATACGCGGTAAGGTGTGTAAAACTCACACATGGGCAATGAAAATCCGCTAATTAAAACAACCGGCACATGCGTGCACCATGCCAGCCACGAAAGCCCTGATCCCAATCCAATGAAGAAATCGGCATGTTCCAACAGTTCAATGCGCTCCTGCAACGGTTTTGGACCGGTAAAATCTTCTGCTTCGTGGGGCATACGGTTCCACGTAAAATTGGAACCGGTTACTGCTTCTTTATCGATACATAAAACGCGGTAACCCAAATCTTTTAAATAATGCACCACTTGTTCCCACCCAAAACCGTTGTTCCACATTTTGGCTTGCGAACTGGCCTTGGTAGCAATACACACATAACGCTCTTTAATTTTACGTTTACTTCCCAATTTTACACGGGGGGCTTCTTCACGCGGATCTACTCCCAGAATAAATCCGGCCGTTCGGTGCAACCCTACTTTGCGAAAATCAATAGGTTGATTATTTACATCTTCGCGAAAAAACAACCCCAACATATAACTGGCGTAGGGCTTAGTAAAGCGGGGTTTCCCCGGTAAATGTGTAAAAAACAAATTAGGATATTGGGCCTCAAAAATTTCGGCCATATTGTGTGCCATTGTTATTTCAGCCACACACGCATGTTTTTCTTGAAAGCGATGCGCATAGGTCATCCAACCAATGGTATCCCCCAATGTGCCGACGGGGAATTTAAGCTGTACTTCTTTTCCTTTTAAGTCCAGCGTATGATTTAACACGGGTTCTTTTTCACCGCGAATCCACACACGGATACGGAAAGGAACATAATATTTTTTTGTGCTCAACACCCAGCCTTCATCCGCATCACAAGCAAAGATAATGTTATCCGTCTCATCATCTTCAATTTGCACATGCCATTTCCCTTTGGGTAATAATACGCGCGCCCCATCATTAAAATCGAAACGAATCCCCATGGGGCCTTCCTGCGTGGGAACTGCAGGAACTTCTACTAAAAATGGATTTTTGTTTTTTCCCACTGCATTGACAGCGGCAGTTACTTCCTGCGGCGTTTTGGTCGCAGATGTACTTGTAGCCACACCTTGAGTAGATGATTTTTTATCATTCGTATTTTGATTGGTAGTTACAGCAGAAGAAACAGGCAACGGATTATTTTCACTCATAATTCTTTCCATACGCGCGTTTAGATATGCATACAAATTCTATACGGATCTGCATACACTTTTATTATAACAAAAAAACCCCTCTGTATCTTCATTAAATAAAGATTTATAATCCGTGAAAAAACAATAGGAAATAAGGTTCATTCTTTTTCCAAAAACTCTTTTGAACAGTTGCTTGTCAGTTTGGTATAATAAAAGTAGCTTTTTCGTCTTAACGCGCTCGTAGTTCAATGGATAGAGCGTCAGCCTCCGAAGCTGGAAATGTGGGTTCGACTCCCGCCGAGCGCAAATTTAAACCCTGCATAAAAGCAGGGTTAATATAAAAATCCCCCTTTCAAGGGGGATAAATTCAATTCTTCGGTCTTTATCTTACACATCCAATATCAACAAATGCTTGGTCAGTTTTGTATCTTCACACACACACGTAATCGCTTTTGATTCGGCAAATCCCATTTTTTTATAAAATGTCAGGGCTGTCGGGTTTTTCTCCCACACACTTAACCAGACCCGTTTTAACCCCAGCGCCTTGGCATAGGCAACAGCTTCTTCCACTAAGGCACGGCCGATTTGTTTATTTTGAAAATCTTTCAAAACGTACAAATGCTCTATCTCCAATCCGTCAGAAACGGGCTTTTCTTCTCGGGAAACACTCGTATTTACTTTCATATAGGCCACTGTTTTCGCATGCGAAATAACTGCATAAAAACGCACTGAAGAACGCTGAATTTCTTTACATAACTGTTGAGAAGAAAAATGATTTTTGGAATAAGACAACAATTTTTCCGAAGCAGCTTGCGAACTAAATGTTTCCAACAGGGTAAGACGCGCTACTTTTTCCAAAGCAGGCACATCCGAGATACTGCAAGTGCGAACTTTCGTGTGATTTTGAAAAGTAACTGTCATAATTATTTATTTACCCAGTTCCAAAAATTATCTTCAAAATTGGCCGTATTGTGATAACGATAAGAACTACTTAAGGCCTTCTCTACAGAATAAGGCCGGTAGATAGTTTTACCTTTAGCATCTTTCTTCAAGAATCCACTGGCAGGATCACGGACAGGCTCTCCTTCAGCCAATAAACGGGTAAACTGTTGAAATTTCATATTATTTGTGAGTAAAAAACGTACCATCAAATAAGCCTGTAAATACCATTTTTCCAATTTCTCCTGGCCATCCGCAGCCTCGAGAGAACCTTCTTTCATAAAGGATTCAAAAGGCACTAAATAGACAGGGGACTCATCCTTATTAAATTTCTTACGACCACTCCCACGAGAGCCAAACGAAGACTGGCCAAAACCAAACATAGACTTGGAACCAAACGACGGGGGAAGTTGAGATGGATCCCGTTGTAAATTAAGTGTTTGAAAATCATGATTCCAAACTCCACCTTTCCCACCGTTATAAACCTGATCTTGTACAAAAACAGCCAGCCCTTCGTCAATCCAAGTGGGTGTCATGATACGCCCGGTATTGTGTTTATCAAAAAACTGCTGTGTAAAAATATGGGTTAGCTCGTGCGTAAAAACTTCTTTTAATTCTTTTTGGTTGTCGGGATCATCATACACGACAATTTCTCCTCGGGTAGGATATGCCAACGCATGCGCCCAAGCTTTGGCCTCTGGTTCGTAACGCAAGTAGGCATTGTGATCTTCGTAAATAAACACTCGTACCCGTTTAGACATCATCCACGGAATAAAACGTCGCAGTGTTTGATAGGCTGCCTCAAACGTAAGAGCCAAGTTAGCAGAGCCAATTTTACCCGTGGAAGACTTTTGCGTATAGATATCAAAATGGGAACTCTTGCTGAACGTCCACTCTACGCCAGGACGGAAAGCATTGGGATTAAACCTTTTATTTGCAGCCGGTACGGTAGCAGGGTGATTTTTAGCCGCTGAAGACGGAATCGGCCTGCCGGAAGCAGCCTCTTCCTTTGATTTTTCCAACAAACGAGCCGCATATTCCAATTCAGCATCCGCAGCGGCTTCTTCTTCAGATTCTGCAGCACTAATTTCTTGCAGCGCCATAAGCCCCTCCAGGGCTGTTTTAGAATTGGGTGTCTTTGATGTAGTAGGTTTTACGGTAGTTTGCACGCTGGAGTTATTACCCATTTCAAGCGGAATATCCAATGTAGTAGCGGAAGAAGCGGCTTTTACGGCTGCAGGAGTCGGTTGTGGAGCGGGTTGTGAAACAGTTTCCGAAGCAGGTGTAGAAGCAGTTTGTTCTGCCGGGACAGAAGTGGGTTTTGTTTCTTCGGGTTTTTGGGTCTGGACAGGCTCTGCGGGAGCATCTACGCGACCTACGGTAAGGGATGTGCCCTTAGCTGATTTTTCAAGCCACTCTAAACCGCCCGACTGGGCAGACTGATCGGTCCAATTGACCACTTTTACCGCTCCCGAACGTTTAGCTGTTTGGGCCCACAACGGAACGGTAAATATTACAGCAATCAAAATGCCCAGGACCGTTTTCATAATCGTTGATTTTTATAAATCTTGCGTGTTTCGTACTGTATATTCAATTTGGCATCCACTACTTCCCGTGCTAATGTGCGCTTGCACCACATGCCCGGGAGCATATCCATCCCCGCCTGTGCTCGCACAGGTATAATCCGTTACTCTATTTTCTGGATCCCCCGTTCCCGCAGGGTCATAACACGGCTCATCAAAATTAGTTTTATTTGGGCCAGCCTTACAATAAAAAATACATTCGCTTAAATCTCTGCTGAATGCTTCCGGCGTTTTAGCCGCCCACAATTGATTAATCTCTTCCATACAAGATTCCACTTCTATTTGTGAGGAAGTCAACCGGCGGGTTTGATGGGCCGTGGAAACACGGGACAAATTTGCGCGTAACAACATGGTAGCAATGCCCGCCAAGATAGCGGCAACTAACAGAACTTGCATAAGGGCTGCCCCTTTTTTAGATGATAACATAAGATCTCCTTTTTACCTATCTCAAACGATAATACGTTGTTAATTTGAAAATCGAGATGTAAAAAACACTTCTTCAATTGCATCATTTACGGCAGGTTGAGCTCCAGGAATCTCTACCACTACTCGTATTAAAATAGCCCCTGCCCCTGCGTTTTGGATGTAGGGAGCGGGATATTTGTATGTCTCCTCGTCAGGAATATATTTAACATTGCGTAGCACAACGTCTTTACCATTTCCGTTTCCAGCAGTGGGGCAACCAGTCACATCCGTGCCGGATAATCTTTGAATTTGCCCTCCCACATGGGCATTTGTAATTCCTCCGCCCACCGGACCAAATTGAAAACAATAATACACTGGGTTTCCCTCTCTGTGTATCGTTAATAATGTTAACCAATCACTTGTCGAATGAGTTCCCGTATAATTGTCTTGCTCTAGGAAATCAATACCGGTTGCTTCTTGTAAATCTCGGCGAAGTTGACGCATAAATGAAGACAACTGGTTACGCATCATTACTTTATTATTGGCAATGCCGGACTCACGCGAAGCAGCCGTAGTAATGGACACTAATGCCACCCCTACAATGGCTACAATAAGCACCGCTAATAACACTTCTGTTAAAGTAAAACCTTTTTTATTGTACATACTGATACCCATTACAATTAATTATATATCGGATTTTGCGAACAGCGGGAGCTGTTGCCTTACTGGAAGCCACCGTTCCTGCGTTTCCATAAGCATCAAACACAGCATTGAAACCGGGATTTTTCTTGTCATCAGCACTAGTATCCTGTAGCGGGGCTACCGTATAAATGAACGAAGACTTCTCCGGATCACAAACTGAAGGTAAAAATTGGTCAATCCGGACCCCGTTCGTCGGTCCGCTTGTCAGATCCGTTCCTCCCAAAGCCCCTGTGGCCAAAACTTCGTGTGTATTTGCAGTGGTGTAAACATTTCTTTGATTACTTGTTACCGACCAGACTGAATTGGAATTGGCTTTCAACGCATTAATTTGTTCCTGTATAAAATTTCCGTTGGACGTCGAGCCGGCCGTACCGGCGAGGGTAGTATAGCTATCCATATCTATGGAGGCTACGCGCAAGGCTTGGTTCGCACGTTCTACGGCTAAAATCATTTCTTCACGGATGTCCGGTTCAGTCGTTTTACGGGAAGCAGACAATAACACCCCAAAAGTACCAATAGAAATAACTGCCAACAATAACAACGCAATTAAACCTTCCAGAACGGTTACACCTTTTTGATCGTGTAATAAAATATTCATGTCGTTTCTCCTAAAGCATCATTCAACTTCGGTTATTTTTTCGTTTTCATATTTAAAGCTTCTACCTTCGTATTTACCTGCGCCGTCTATCCCTGTAAAAGTAATATAGGATGGTGCGTCTCCAACGTATGTATATTGAAATTTGTATGGCAACTTTTCGAAGTCCCGGCTGTTCACATATCCGCAAGCAAAGAGCTCTTCGATTTTATAATTTTCTCCATTACGTCTAATATTGCTACGTCGCGGAATCCCGGTAGCGGCATCATCCGTACATCCATCTGTACTAGGAATCCCAGTAGTTGGTGTAAAATCAGTAGGGCTAGGTAGAGGACGACCCGTTTTTTGTTTGGCTTGCCGAATACCTTCCAACAGGAGAACAGCTGCGGAACGGGCCCGACGGAACTGTCTTTCAGCCCGAATAGAACGATAGGCGGGCACCGCAAATGATGCAATCAATGCAATCATCATGATTACCGCCAATAATTCCATTAATGTAAATCCGTTTTTTTTCACCATGATCCTGCCCCCGATCCTTCTCCAATAGATCCAACACAAAAATAGGCATACGAATCTGTCCCTAGCGCCTCATCCAACTTTTCTGCTTTTCCAGTCATACACGCAAAAGGATAACCAAGGCTGATCATGGTTTCTGCTGACTTTACGTGACATCCATCTGTAAATGATGCTCCCTCAATTTTTGAATTTTGGCACACAGTAATATCTACGTAATCATCAGACCATACACGGTTTTCCAAAAAACCACAGTTTATTAATTGAGCAGCGGTACTTAGGGCCGGGTCACAAGTACCGACCGAAGTAAGCCTTTGCAAGTCTTGATTGTCAATCGTGGCGGTGGGATATTCGGCATAAAACTGTTGTACGGCCGCCGCCACTACGCGTGTACGGTTTTTATAATCTTGGATACGGGTTTGCGCCATCGATTTCTTATAACTGGAAGTAGCCAAAACGGCCAACGCCGCTAAAATTGTAGCGGTAATTAATAATTCCAACAGCGTAAAACCTTTCTTCTTCATAAAAAACCTCTTTAAAGTATTACCAAAAAACCGTAAAAATTCAAGGGCCTCACTCATCTCCGTCAGGGTCAGGAGTATCGCAAGATAAGATATTATAAGTACCATCCCGATAGAAACGGGCACCGGCATACGATTTCTCTTCCTTTGAAGGATGAACCGACTTTAATATCATGCAAGCAACGGTTCCCCCATGGCTAGTATTATGTGCACAGCATTTCCTACTGGAGCTGCCGCTTCCACAATTCACTTGTTGTTCTCCTTCTAAATTAGGGTCGCAAATGTAATGAAAATAAGGGATCTCTTTAGCAGTTGTTGATTCTACTCCCTCTAATCTAGGCAACGGCATATATTCACGCCCTACCAAAGCCAGGACAAAGGCCTTATTCCAATTCAATCCATCCGGCAATATCCCGTCTTGCCCCCATTTGGTTAAACTTAAATCTCTAATATCACTGTCGAAAGCACCAGCAACAAAAGTCGGGGTGGTTAGCAACGTTTCCTCTTCCAGTGCATACGTCCAGGTATTTCCGCTATACGTCAGAATATCCGAATAAAGGTTATTAATTCCGCCTCCCAGTTGCGTCAGCGTACCCAAAGCGGCATTAAAGCGGGCGCGGACCTGGGCTTTTCTATACGACGGGACACCAAAAGCCACTACCGATGCTAAAATAACCACTACGATTAAAATTTCTACAAGGGTAAATCCCTTCTTAAACATAACTCCTCCTTAGCTTCCACCACCGATTTGGGACAGTTTGAAAATAGGCATAAAGATAGACGCTACAATAATACCGATCAACGAACCAACCCCTACAATCAAGATAGGGTCAATAACCGCAGAGAAACGGGCAATGAATTGGTCCACATGATCTGCATAGAATTTGGCCAACGTGGCAATAATACCAGGCAATTTACCAGATTCTTCACCCATACGCATCATTTCCGTCATCAACCCAGGGAAAACTTGCGTATCTGCAAAAGAATCGGAAATAGAACGCCCGGCGGCCACTTCGGAACGAACTTGTTTAAGAGCGTTTTGGATGATTACGTTTCCGTCAAAAGATTCTTCCAATACGCCAATAGCGTTCAAAATAGTCACACCGCTACGAAGCAATGTGGAAAGAGTGGAAAGTAACCGGTCGTAATAAATACTTTTCAAGAAATTACCGAAAAGCGGCATCGTGAGTAAAAACGTATGCCAACGTTGACGACCGGATACAGTTTTGATCCACATACGGAACAACACAAAAGCTACAATTGCTCCTCCTACGATCAAGATCCAGTAGTTGGTAACGACAGAGGAAACACTCAACACCAATTGGGTAATCATAGGAAGCGTAATGTTAAAATCCGAGAAGATTTGGGCAAACGTCGGTACAATACCCACAATAAAGTAAATCAATACGCCTACAGATGCAAAGGCCAAAATAGCAGGGTAGGTAATAGCCGTGATAATTTTACTTTTCATGGCTTCCTGCGTTTTTGTATATTGAGCTACTTGCATTAAGGTTTCGGCCAATTGACCACCCACTTCCCCGGCTTGCACCAGTGAAAGCCAAATATGGCTGAAAGTTTTAGGGTGCAAAGACATTGCCTCATGCAGAGATTGACCGCTGGAAATGTCTTTGGCCACTTGACGGAGTACAAACCCTAAGCGCGGGTTAGAGGAATATTCTCCTAACAACTGAATGGCACGTACCAACGGTACACCACCGGCGATTAAGGTAGAAAGCTGTTCCGCGAAGAAAGCTAATACGTGCCCCGGTACACGACCCCCATAGTATTTGGGACCTCTCTGTTTGGCAAAGAGGCCGGCACTGCTCCCTTCTTTTACTTCCAAGACAATGTAACCCTTGTTTTGTAAAGCATGTATCAAACGGTCCGAGCTGTCTGTCTCGGCACTGCCACGCAGTGTTTTACCGCTCATATCTTTTACAGTATATGTGTATTTTGGCATAAACCCTCTTATTCGTCTGCAGTTGTAATACTTAAAATTTCATCAATGGTCGTTTGACCGCGAATAACTTTGTGCCATCCGTTGGCACGCAAATTAAGCGACCCCGAGCGAATAGCCGCCTGTTTCAACTCCACCAAATCTTGCGTCTTATAAATAATATTACGCATTTCTTCGTTCATGCGGTACACTTCGTAAATAGCACGACGTCCACTAAAACCGGTACCGAAACATTTTGGACAACCCACCGATTTGAAGAACGTCCAAGAATTCGCTTCCCGAGGGTTTAAATGTCCCTCTTTAATTATTCGGTCTAAGGCAGAAGCTTCCGGTATATAAGGTACCTTACAATAAGGACACAATACACGCACCAAACGCTGGGCCGCCACCAACGCCAATGAGCTGGCCAACAAGAAAGGTTCCATTCCCATATCAATTAAACGAGGAACGGCCCCTAGTGCATCATTCGTGTGTAAGGTAGAAAGCACCAAGTGACCGGTCAACGCAGCTTTCAAACAGGCTTCGGCCGTTTCATTATCGCGGACCTCCCCTACTAGAATGACATCCGGGTCTTGACGTAAGAAAGAACGTAAACCGGCCGCAAACGTCAAACCGATAGCCGGTTTTACCTGCACCTGACTAATACCCGACAGTTTATATTCTACCGGGTCTTCCAAAGTCATAAAATTCAGTTCAGGTGTACGAATGGAAGTTAAAACAGCGTTTAAGGTGGTAGATTTACCTGAACCGGTGGGT
>JAEEGL010360392.1_pt1 | contig 49595 bp, 30 predicted proteins | sample 9134231 | NCBI WGS metagenome assembly JAEEGL01 (sample SAMN16246548, study PRJNA631951) | gut metagenome | biome: gut microbiome; feature: rumen; material: fiber-attached | host: Bos | place: Iran: Karaj | collected 2018-10 | reverse complement strand
TGAGGATGTTCTCTCCATAGGAGATGAGGTTAAGGTCATCTGCCTTGGCAAGGATCCCAAGAACCCCGGAAGATACACCTTCTCCATGAAGGACGTAGAGCAGTAATCTTAAGGAGGGGCCCGCGCGAAGCGTGGGAAGATGCCTTAAGATATTCGCAAGGGGGGACCCATGAACATGGGGGGATTCCTTGCGATGTACAGGCTTAGATATGTAGATAAAAAAACAGTTGAAAATAATCCTGCCATAGGTTATACTATGCAGGTATTCGTAAAAGTTAAGACAATCCAGGAGGAAGTATTAATGATTTCTGCAGGTGATTTCAGGAACGGTATGACTATCGAGCTGGACAACAGCGTTTATCAGATAGTTGAGTTTCAGCATGTAAAACCCGGCAAGGGCGCAGCTTTTGTCAGGACAAAGCTTAAGGACATCAAGAACGGCGGTGTTGTGGAGCGTACCTTCAGACCTACCGAAAAATGCCCTCAGGCGCGTATAGACAGAAAGGAAATGCAGTATCTCTATTCAGACGGAGATCTGTTCAACTTCATGGATACAGAGAACTATGAGCAGGTAGCTCTTAATAAAGAGACTATCGGTGACGCTCTTAAGTTCGTGAAGGAAAATGAAATGGTTAAGGTCTGCTCACACAACGGCAGTGTATTCGCTATCGAGCCTCCTCTGTTCGTAGAACTGGAGATCACCGATACCGAGCCCGGCTTCAAGGGTGATACAGCTACCGGCGCTTCAAAGCCCGCTACTGTTGAGACCGGAGCACAGGTCGCTGTACCTCTGTTCGTAGAGATCGGTGAGAAGATCAAGATCGACACCAGAACCGGTGAGTATTTAAGCCGCGTTTAATGATCTGAACCTATAGCGCATAAGCGCTGATACAGAACGATTTATAAGACAGCCAGACTGCAGACAGTTTTGGCTGTCTTTTATTTTACAAATTTTTGGAGGATAGAAAAATGGAAATGCATGAATTTCAGGAAAAAGTAAAGAAAGCATTGCAGGATTACGGCGGTAAGGAGATGAAAGTCCGTGTCAGCAAAGTCAGGAAGAATAACGGTTATGTACTGACCGGAGTTTCCATGTTCAAACCCGGCAGCAATATAACCCCGACCCTTTATATAGATGATTATCTTAAGAGATATGACGACGGTGAGACTTTCGGAGAGATCATGAAGGAGATCATTTATATGCTGGAGAGCTATGCTGTAGACAAGGATCTGGATATAAGTTTTTTTACGGAATGGGACAGGGCGAAGGAGAGGATAGTATACAGGCTGATAAATGCCGAAAAGAATACCGAATTGCTGAAAGAGGTGCCGTACATCCCTTTTCTGGACCTGGCAATTGTATTCTATTATCTTTTGGGTGATAAGAGCATGGGGAATGCTTCTATAATGATACATAATAAACATATCAATGTCTGGGGAATAGATGTAAAAAAGCTTTATGAGAAGGCTGCGGAGAATACCTGCAGGCTGCTTCCCTTTGAGATACAGAACATTTCCCAGTTAATGAGAGACGTTTTGTCGGAAAATATCGGTAAGCATATGAACGAGAATGGCTGCTGTGAAAAAGAATGCGTGGAAGAGATAACGGACAGGATGATGGAACAGTTTATGTCTTTTCACCGGCAGATGAATATGTTTGTTCTTTCAAATGAAACCAAATATTACGGTGCTGCCTGTATATTGTACAAAGATCTGATAAAAGATTTTGCTGATTCACAAAAAGCGGATATTTATATACTGCCGTCTTCTGTACATGAGACGATCCTTTTACCTGACAGGGGAGCGGAGGATCCCGAAAAACTGGCAGAGATGGTATACGATGTGAATAATACACAGCTTTCTCCTGAAGAAGTTCTTTCGGACAATATCTATTATTTTGAGAGGGAAAGCGGCAAAATAAGTATGCTGAAGCTTAAAATGAAGGCTGCCGTGGAGACAATAATAGCATAGAGTGACCACTCTGCTGGAGGCATAAAAACTGGACAAAGGGTGCATTCTGTGATAATATAGTACAGATGCACCCGTAGTTTAATGGATAGAATGATGGCCTCCGACGCCGTTGATGCAGGTTCGATCCCTGCCGGGTGCGCTGTTTTTATGGAGATAAGATAATGGATAATAATAATATACCACAGAACGGAAATGAGCGCATGCCGGAGAGCGCGATACCGCCTCTTCCGGAATATGAGGAAGGTTCTCTTCAGTCGAAGAAAGCGGATATCATGGAACAGGTAAGCCGTGAGATATCAGGTGAGGAGGCTGCTCCTTCTGCTTCATATGCGCATAAGGCTGACGTTGTCAGGAATGCATTCTATATGGATGATATCATCTCAATAGATGATGATGAACCTCAGAAGGAAGAAACACCCGAAGCTCCCGTATCACGGGAACAGAAAAAGAATGGCGGCCTCAGGGCGTGGATAGAATCGCACAGAGCGGCCTGCCTGGCTGTCGGGCTTTTTATAATTTTAGGGGTTGGCGTTGTTACTGCAGTATTCCTGCATTCACGTAATTCTGAGCCCGGTCCCAAGGGAACTGCAGTATCCCTTAATTCTGCTTCAGGTGATCAGGCAGCGGCTTCGGGCAATCTTGCGGATATAGAAGATGATCCGCTTATCCTTAATGAAGATGCAGAGCTTAACAGTCTTATCAACAGATATTTTAAGGCCAGACAGGATCAGGATATAGATACTTATTCTTCACTGCGCAGCTATACTGACAGCCTTGAACAGGCCAAGCTGGAAGCAAAGAGTGAATTTATTGAAGAATACCGTGATCTTAAATGTTATACCAAGAAGGGACCTTATGATAACTCTTATATGGTATATGTTTCTTACCAGCTTAAGCTGAAAGAATGGGATCAGACTGTTCCGGCGCTTGAGACACTGGTTGTATGCCGGAAAGAAACAGAGGGTGAGGAGCCCGGAGAATTATATATCTACAGCGGAAGCTTTGAGGAAGACGTTGTCAATTATATTCAGACTGTAACCGCCCAGGACGATGTTGTGGACCTGTTCAAGAGGGTTGACAGTGAGTATCAGGAAATAATGGATGCAGATCCTGATTACGAAGAATACATGGCGTCCTTAAAGCAGCTTATCAGGGACGGCGTTGGTGTCCGCCTTGCTGCTGCAGCTGATTCCAAGGAGGAAGATGATGAGAACAGCGTATCCTCAGATGAAGCTGATAAGCCTGAAGATGACAATGAGGATACAAAGCCTGAAGAAGGCAGTGTAAGCCAGCAGGAAGTTAAGCAGACTGCCGAATTTGAAGTAGAAGCAAATGATTACGTTAATGTACGAGCATCGGATTCTTCCCAGGCAGATAAGCTGGGAAGCGTTTCACCCGGTACCAGACTGACATGCAAGGAGCAGCTGGCAAACGGCTGGAGCCATGTAATATACGACGGTAAAGATGCTTATATCAAATCGGAATACCTTACTGTCGTAGGTGCGGGCATGGAAGTAAAAGGCAAGGTAAATGTTACCAGTACCGTGAATATCCGTGCCAAGGCAGATATCAATTCCGATCTGCTGGGTGTAGCCTATGCCGGCACTATCTATGATATGGCAGAAGCTGATAAAGACGGCTGGACAGCCGTGATCTATAACGGTAAAGTGGCATATATCAAATCTGAATATCTGGAAGTACAGTAAGAACAGTTACTGTTTTAAGAACGATTTAAGAAGCGGGCTCTTGGGTGAGGAGAATAACTCCCCGGGAGTGCCGCTTTCTTCTATTATGCCGTTAGCCATGAAGATGACTTTATCGGAGGCGTCACGGGCAAAATCCATTTCGTGAGTGACCACGATCATGGTATTTCCTGCGGCCTTAAGATCTTTGATCACGCGCAGGACTTCTTTGGTAAGCTCCGGATCCAGGGCGCTGGTAGGCTCGTCAAAGCATAGAATGCGGGGAGTAAGCATTAATGCGCGGGCTATTGCCACACGCTGCTGCTGGCCGCCTGAGAGTTCACACGGATAGGAAGCTTTCTTTTCGAAAAGCCCTATGCGTTTTAACAGATCGAGAGCGCGGCTGTTAAGCTCTTCTGTGATCTCTTTTTTGCGTTTGGAGAAATCAGGCGTTTCTTCCTTTGCCTTCATCATAGCTGCAAGAGTCAGGTTCTGGAGTACGTTATATTGCGGAAAAAGATTAAAGGACTGGAATACCAGGCCGAAGTGTGTCCGGTTATGCCTGATGGCTTTGGGGGACAGCAGGGAGGGATCGGCCGCATCGAAAATGGCCTGGCCGTCAACTTTGATGCTGCCGCCGTCAGCGGTCTCAAGGAAATTAATACAGCGCAGCAGAGTAGTCTTGCCGCTGCCGGAAGATCCGATTATGGAAAGGACTTCGCCGCTTTCCATATCAAAGCTGATACCCTTTAAGACTTTGGTATCGCCGAAAGATTTTGTTAATGTATCAACTTCCAGTAAAGCCATAGCTTATCTCCAATAACGTGACAGTCTCTTTTCCAACAGGCCAAAGAGCAGGGTAACAAGTGCGCTGAAGCCCAGATAGAAGGCTCCGGTATAGAAGAGAGGCCAGATAATAAACTGCAGGCGCAGTATCTCACTGGCGGCAAAATATATCTCTACAACTGATACTGTTCTGGCAAGAGCAGTATCTTTGACAAGGGTAACCACCTCATTGCTCATAGGGGCTACGATGTTCCTGATGACCTGCAGCAGGATAACTTTAAAGAAAGTCTGGCTGCGGCTCATTCCCAGAACCTCACAGGCCTCATACTGACCCTTGGGTATATTCTCTATGCCGCCGCGGAATATCTCGGCAAAATAGCAGGCATAGTTGATCACAAAGGCAAACAGAGCGCCGCAGAAGTATGAAAGCGCCACATCACCGTGAAATATCTCCCATTTGGTGAGGGGGTGGTCAAAAGCGATACCCGGCAGATAAACAACTATCATCAGCTGCAGAAGCAGAGGCGTGCCGCGGATGATATAAATAAATGCCCGCATCAGAAAACGCAGAGGCTTAAAGCGCATGCGCGAGATACAGGCAAATAATAATCCTAAAGGTATGGCAAAGAGCAGGGTAAGGAAAAACAGTGCTAAAGTAGTTCCAAATCCCTGTGCAAGTTTTCCGGTTACGGAAAGAAACGTTTCCAATCCCTGCTCCTTTAAATCTTATTTTACAGCCTGCTCATAAAGATCGAGCAGATCGTACTTAGTTGCGATATTCTTAAGTGTATCATCGGACTTCATTTCGCTGATGATACTGTTCACTTTATCGGTCATATCGGAGCCTACACGGAAGCCGATGGCATATTCCTCGTTTGCAAGCTCAATGCCTTCTACTATGCAGAGATCAGCGAAATCTCCGCTGCCTACAGAAGCCTTAGCCATGGTGTAGTCGATAACGATGGCATCGTAGTTGCCTGCGTTTAAAGCTACCAGGGCATCCTGCTGTGAATTGGAGGCGGTGTAGCTGGCGCTCTTTAATATATCATCATCAACGATGGCGGTTTCGCCGGCGGATCCGCTTTCAGCAGAGAGCATAGCGGAAGCAAGGCTTGTCTTGTCGGTATAGGTAGCTGAATCAGCGGAATTGATGACTACACACTGCCTGTTGATCAGATAAGTATCGGTGAAGTCCATATTTGCGCGGCGTTCCTCGGTTACGGTAAGACCGTTCCAGATACAGTCTATGTTTTTGGATTTGAGCTCTGTCTCCTTCATATCCCAGTCAATGACCTGGAATTCGGGAAGGACGCCAAGACGGCTGCAAAGTAATGCAGCAAATTCGGTGTCAAATCCTATGAGAGTAGTGCCGTCGGTGTCATAATAGTTCATGGGCTCATAAACGGTGATGCCAATGACCATTTTACCGTTATTCTTAATATAGTCATAATCGCTTTCTGCAGCGGCACCTCCGTTATTGTTTAATGCGGCTCCGGTATCGTCGTTGCCGCAGGCAGTGAGAGCGCATGCTCCCAGTAAGGCAATAATAGCTAAAACTCTCTTTTTCATTATCAATTTCCTCCCGTTTTTTTGATTATTTATGTAAAGTCAAAAAGTAAGTCATCAGATTATCCTGAAGGAGATAGTCATGGATGACGTCTTCACCATAGGCGCTTTTGAAGTCATCGACTTTTCCTTCATATCCGTAAGTTGCTGCCAGTTTTGCGATATCATCTTCGCTGACGGTTATGCCTTCTTTTTCGGCAATAGCGTTATAGAGTATGGAATGACGCATGGACTCAACGGCTTCAGTCATCATCTCTGATTTATAGGACTCTATATCGATGCCGTAATACATGCTTACAAGCTTTTCCGCGCTCATCTGGTACTGCTTGGAGCTGGTATCGATCTGATCGATTATCTTCTTGTAGTAAGAGAGTATTGCGTCATCAGAAAGGCTGCTCAGATAAAAATCGGTATCTATGAAATCCCAGATGACCATTGAGAGCTGGTTCTTTCTGAAGTATTCCTTAAGTTCCTTTGCAGTGCTCATTTCACCGCCGGTATAGGAGCTTGCTATCTCGTCGGTGAGAGCGGGCACCTTGTTTCCGTTGATTATGGCATTTAAGGTGATCGCAAATACTGCGGGTTTTCCGGCCAGATCGGGGTTGTTGGGATATTCTTCGGGGAATGTTACATGAACATCTTTCGTTTCGCCTACCTTCATTCCCACAATACCTTCGGTAAAACCGTCGATAAATGCGCTTACACCGATAGTAAGTTCCTGGTCGTTGGCAGTGCCGCCTTCAAAAGCAACGCCGTTCATAGAACCGGCGAAATTGATGCTGACGGTATCGTACATCTCTGCGGTATCACGGGTTACTTCAACGGGCTCAAGGTAATTAGCCAGTACATTCTTGGTTATAAGATCGTCAACCTGGCTTTCATCAAACTGTGTTTCTTCATTAAAGTAATCGCTGTTCAGATAATTGTGAACGTAAACATCCTGTCCTTCGGAACCCTTGAGCTTTAACATTTTGTTTTCTGCGACAAGTGCTTCGTAATCCAGGGATTCATTCTGGACCATCGCAGGGATTTCCGGAGTGGTAGAAAAGAGTATCGAATTATCGATCTCTACAAGTTCCGAGCCCTCTTCGCCGGTAGATATGGTAACATCACCTGCCTGGTCCTGCGGATCTTTGTTGTTCTGTTTCTGGCGCAGTACGATAGCTACTATTATGACTATAACTGCAACTACTGCAAGTGCGATCTCGAAGATGATGGCTTTTTTGTTGGAACCCTGTTTATCTTTTTTGGGTTTTTCTTCAGGTACATCTTCATCTGTTGAAGAGACGGTATCGGAAGCGTCTGTCTCCGGTCCGTTTTCTTCGGTTGATTCTACATCTTTTTCTTCAATGTCTTCGTTCTCTGGCTTTTTCATGTTTTTACCTCCAATAAGCTGATATTTTACCATGCAGTTCTGATATTCGCAAGTTATTCTTGCGTTAAAGCCCTGTATAAGGTAAAATACTAATGTGTTTTAATGTGATTATTCTGTGATAATTACGCAGAGGAGTTTATCATATGGCTGTAAGAAAGAGGATAGCTCTTTTACTGGGACAGGCGGACGAATATTATCAGGAACGGTTTATAAAAGGTTTCTTAAAGCAGGCATTTGAAGATGATATGGATGTCTGCGTTTTTTCAATGTATATAAAATATCAGGACACCCCGGCAAGGGAGATAGGTGATTCAAATATCTTCCATCTGGTAAATTATTCCAAATTCGATGCGGTAGTCCTGCTTCTTGATACCATACAGACTCCAGGTGTGGCTTCGGATCTTGAGGAAGAGATAAAAAGCCGCTTCAGCGGACCTGTACTTGTGGTGGACCTTGAGAGTAAATACTTTAAGACTATCTGGACTGACGGCTATACGCCGGTACGCAGGCTTATCGATCATCTTATCGAAGTTCACGGATATAAAGATATTGCCTATCTTACGGGGAAGAAATGGCACCCTCATTCCAAGCAGCGCCTTCAGGCTTATAAGGATTCCATGGAAGCACATTCGCTGCCGGTACGTGAAGACCGTATCAGATACGGTGATTTCTGGTATACCAGCGGCAGTGCTTATGCAGAGGAACTGTTAAAGAAGAAAGAGGAGCTTCCCAGGGCTATAGCATGTGCCGATGACCAGATGGCAATAGGTGTTGCACGGGTCCTTGCTCAGAATGGTATAGGTATACCTGAAGATGTTGCAGTCATAGGTTTTGACAGCGTGGAAGAGGGCAGGATGTCACCAAAGGCTCTTACATCCGCGTATATTCCGGCACAGTCTACGGGGCGGCATGCTGCAAATAGTATAAAGGGCCTCATGAACGGTCAGGATATAAAAGATCCGGAAACCGAAGTGGATATGTTTATAGGAGACAGCTGCGGCTGCTGTGTTGATAAGGGTTTTTACACACTGAACCCACGTGAAAGCTGGGAGACCATACTATCTGAGGATGGCTTTTATTCCCTGCATAATACCATGCAGGAAGATTTCCTGAAACAGACCGATCTTCAGGGAACGCTGGATTGTATCTATGAGCATCTTCGTCAGATAAAAGGCTTTGAGAGTTTTCATCTATGTCTGGCAGACCAGTGGAAAACACCGCAGTACCTGACTGAAGGCAGGCTTCTTGATCATGGCTATACAGACCGCATGCTGCATGCCTTAAGCATTTATTCCGATGATAAGATAGAGAATAAGATAAGTCTTCAGGAAAGCTTTGATACTTCGGAAATGCTTCCGGAGCTTTATATGTCACACCCCGGTCCAAGGGCATATTTCTTTACGCCTCTTTATTATGAGTTTAACTGCCTTGGCTATGCGGTGATCAATTACGGGGATAACCCCAGATCTTTGGATGAGCTTTACCGCCTCTGGATACAGGCTGTTATGCGTGGTCTCGAAAGCACAAGGCGTTCCGTACTTTCGCAGGTTAATAGGAATAAGGCTGTACAAAAGACAGATAAGCCTGCCAAAACAGAAGTATTAACTCCTGAAGAAGAAGCTATCATGGAAGAGGTTGGGAAGATACTGGATGAGAACAGACTTAACTATTTCTACCAGCCTATAGTAAGCGCTGTTGATGGTTCGATCTATGCCTTTGAAGCCCTGATGCGTGCAAGGAGCGAAATGAAGATATCGCCTCTTCAGATAATAAAATATGCTACGCAGCTTAAGCGTCTTTCTGATGTTGAAAAAGCTACTTTCCTTAATGTTCTTGGACAGATGGAGGCTAACGAGGAAGCGTTTGAAGGCAGACATATATTTATCAACAGTATTCCCGGGACTAAGCTGGATGAGAATGATTATAACAAGATAGAAGCCATGCTCAGCAAACGCGGAAAGCAGGCAGTTGTTGAGCTTACCGAACAAGCGGAGATGGATGATGACGAGCTTGACAGGATGAAGAACCGTTTCGCAAAGCTGGGAATAGGTACGGCTGTTGATGATTACGGAACGGGCTATTCGAATGTATCCAATCTGCTGCGTTATATGCCCAACTATGTTAAAGTTGACAGATCACTGTTATCCGGAATACAGGACAGCCCCCAGAAGCAGCACTTTGTAAGGGAGATAGTTGTATTCTCGCATGACAACGGCATCCAGGTTCTGGCAGAGGGCGTTGAGACCGGCGAAGAGCTGCGCACTGTCATAAATCTGGGCTGCGATCTGATACAGGGATATTATACGGGAAGGCCCGGTCCCGAGGTCCTTCATAATATTGATGAGAAGATTATAGAAGAGATCAGGAAGTATCACAGGGAGCGTATAGAGGGCGGCGGACGCCGTGATTATATAACAGGCAAGACCGGCAGATTCTCATGCTCCGCACTGGTTAAGGAAGGTTATAACTGTCTGGTTACCCCCGGCGGCGAAGCTACCTATATGGATTATATATTAAGCGGAACTCCCGGTCATAGAGCAGATCTGAGGATAGAGATCAAATCCGGTTATGAAGGCCAGATCACGCTGGAGCATGTATATCTGGGCAGTTCAAAACATACGCCCATTATCGATATAGAAGAGGGTGCAAAAGTCACCCTGCTGCTTATGGGAGAAAATATTTTAAGTGGCGGCGGGATAAATGTAGCGGAGGGCGCTACGCTTACACTGCTTGGAGACGGTGATCTTAACATACAGGTCAAGGATGATGATTTCTGCGGAATAGGCTGCGCATACGGCAATTCCGGCAGAATAGAATTTTACCAGACCGGAACTATAGTGATGGATGCTTTCGGAAGCAGGGGCATTGGCATCGGAGCTAAAGGTACTACGGATATAGAGATCACCCACGGAAGATATGTGATGCAGTTTAACGGCGGCAGTGCAGTGGGCTTCGGAACATTTGACGGTGATTGTAACATAGCTGTCACAAGCTGCGAACTGGATCTTACCTTCTCCTGCAATGAAGCCTGTGGTTTTGGTTCCTTTAACGGGGATGCGGATGTGGTTTTGCAGAATGTATTTATCCATCTCTTCGGAAGCGGTAAAGCCATGCTCGTTGCCGGCAGTATCAATGGCAAAAGGGCTAATGTACGTTTTACCGAGATCGGGAGCAATCTGGATCTGCGTGCCGAAAGAGCCAGCTGTGCAGGGTGTTTCTTCGGTGAATCAAATGTTTTCTTTGACCGTATATCGTTCCATTATACCGGTAACGGCGTGGAAGCCTATGCATACGGTGGCCTGGTCGGAGACGGTACGCTGGATATCAGGGACTGCATACTGACTGTCAGACTGCGTAACGAATCCGGAAGAGCAAGCACTTATTCCGATAAGAATAAAAATATAGAGGACGGATGCCGCGGCGACTATTTCATAAACGGTAATACGTCATCGTTCGGTATGTAATGAAACGAAATCGTATAATATATGTAATATTGTGGATCCTGAGTCTTATCGGGATCAGCTTTTTCGGCGGGACTGTAAGTTATGGTATCTTTTATACGCTTACCTTCCTGCCGGTTATTTTGTTTTTATATCTGGTTTTTGTCTGGATCTTTTTTCATATCTATCAGCAGATCGGAAATAAGCGTCTTATCGCCGGGCGTATGGAGCCTTTTTATTTTACGCTGATGAACGAATATCATTTTGGATTCTGCAGCATACAGGTACATTTCTTCAGCAGTTTTTCCGATATAAGCGGTCTTGATGACGATACGGAATATGAACTTCTGCCCGGAACCGGTATCAAGAAGAATACCCAGCTGGTATGTAAGTACCGCGGGGAATATGAGGTGGGCATAAAGAATGTTGAGATAACAGACTTCTTAAGGCTTTTTAAATTGAAATATCATAACAAAGAGACACAGAGAGTCTATGTACGTCCGGATATAGTTGACCTTTCGGAACTGAAAAGTCTTGACCTTTCGCAGACCTTATTTAAGAACAGTTTTGTAAATCCCATAGAGCCGGATATACTTGTGAGAAAGTACGAAGCGGGCGATGACATAAGGATGATAAACTGGAAGGCCAGTGCCAGGAGCGGGGAGCTGCTTGTCAGGAAGATGACGGCACAGGAGAGGGAAGGTGTCACTATTTTACTGGGCAATAAACGTATCAGCGAAGAGATGGGTGATTATCTGCCGTTGGAAAATAAGATGCTGGAACTCGCCATAGCTCTGGCTTATTTCTTTGTGAGAAAGAATATCACGGTACATACTTTGTATCTTGATGGGACACTGCAGGAAGCAAACGCAGAAGGCATAGACGGTTTTGAAGGCTATTACGAGAAGATGTCGGCTCTGGCGTTTAAAGCGGATTCTGATGAGGAGAAAATGCTGGCATGTGCCTGTGAGCAGAAGGAGATCTTTACAAGACGCAGTGCCTTCCTGATACTGCACGAATGGACTGCTGCCGCGGCAGAGACTGTAAAGATGCTAAGGGAGAATAATGTCTTTGTCCTGGTGTGCATCGTTAACGATAAAGATATAGAGTTAAGCAAAGAAGGTAATAACGGGATCAAAATGATCAGGATAGGTACGGAAGATGATCTTAAGGAGGCAGACTTATGACAGCACTCCTTTATGATATCATCTGTATCTTTCCGGTAATGCTTTTATCTGTTGTCAGCGCTATGCCGCTCATCGGATTACCTGAGGAAAATGTGGCCTATTATCCGGTAGCTGCTGTTTTTGCGGTAAGCTGTTTTTGTATTAAACATCTTAAAGGCCGCTATAAGGCTGTGCTTCCGGGGATCACACTTGCTCTGGGCTTAGGCGTTGTAATGCTTAAGGAGGCAGATGAGAGGACGGCTTTCATACAGGAAAACATCTGGGTATTATGGTGCCTTGGAATAGTTGTGTCTGCCTTTCTGCTGGGGATGCTGATCGCTTATGATCTTAAAATACGGCTGATAACATCGGCGCTTATCTTTGCGCTTCTCATCTATTTTATGATAGCGGGGCCTCAGCCACTGCGCATTCAGACTGCTTCTGCATTTTTTCTGATCCTGCTTTCTGTTATTGATGTTATACAGAGATACTGGAAGAAGAGCGGATACACGGATGCTAAAGGGCATCTTATATCCGTATCGCCATTTGCACTGCTTTTGGGTGTGATGATCTTTCTTGTTCCTGCTCCGGATAAACCTTATGACTGGAATATTGTTAAGACGGTGGCCGGCCGTATCTATGACGGCGTAAAATATACTGCAAGGTTCTTTCACGGGAAGGATGAGGATTACGGAGCGGTAATGGGCTTTTCTGACAGCGGGCCAACTTTTGGAAATCTGTTTTCAAGTGAAAAGGAAATGATGAAGATCAATACCGACAGACAGACCGGACCGGGTATCTATCTTGCGGGAAGAGTGCTTGATGATTTCAACGGACGTGAATGGAACAGGACCTACGAAGGTGATTATGAAGACAGACTCCTGGACTCACTGGAGACAGTCAGCTCGATAATGCAGTATGACGAGGATTATAATTTCGATTATTACAAACGTGTACAGTTATATATTACTTATAATGAGTTTAATACCGCGTATTTTTTTGCACCGACCAAGATACTGGACCTTGTTCCCGAAAATGATAAGGAAGCCTATGTGCAGCACGGCTTTGAGATGAGTTCGGACAGAAAGCTGGGTTATGGTACAAAGTATCTTTTGACTTATATCAGGACCAATGAACGTAACGAAGATTTTACGACTTATGCCGACGGAAAAACGCTGCCCATAGAAAAGGATATATGGGACCAGGTGTGTTATGCTTTTCATTATGATAAAACGCCGGGATGCTCTTATGATGATTATATGGCATATATGGACAGGATGTATCAGTATTATCTTCCGCAGACAGAGATCTCCGAAAGGGCAGCGGCATATATGGAAGAGATCTTTGAAGGTGCGGAAGGAGACATGGAAAAGCTTAAGCGTATAGAGGAGGCTCTTTCAGGTTTTGAATATACCCTGACACCCGGTGATCTGCCGGAGGATATAGATGATGAAGCGAAATTCCTGGACCGCCTTCTTTTTGAAACAGGGGAAGGTTACTGCACTTATTATGCAACGGCTTTTGTGATCATGGCCAGATCCATAGGAATACCGGCGCGTTTTGTACAGGGCTTCAGAGTGCCAATGAGTTCATCACAGACTGTCAGTGTTATGTCTTCAATGGCCCATGCATGGCCGGAAGCATATATAAAAGGAGTGGGCTGGATCGCTTTTGAGCCGACTCCACGCATGGCTTTTGACAGTGCATGGCAGTTCATGAACCGCGAAAGCACAACACAGTTTGAAGACAGATCCCATTTTGACGAAGGTAAAGATGGGGAAGAACAGCAGGAGCTCATGACTGACCCTGAAGAAGAAAAGAAAACTGTAGATCTGCGTACCATATTTATACCGGCAGGTCTTATAGTACTGTTTCTGCTTGTCTTTGCGCTGATCGACCGCATTGTACAGCGCAGCCGGTATAACAAACTGGATACACAACAAAAGCTTATGGTTAACTGCCGCTATGCCATCAGGCTGTTACGAACCATGGGAATCAGGCTTTCCGGGGGAGAGACCCTGAAGGAATTCGGGACAAGGGCTTATAATGAACTGTACGAGTCCGAAGAAGAAAGAGGAAAGCCGCAAGCAGATATTTATGAAGGAACATGTCTTGGCTTCATAGAAAAATATGAGCATTTACTGTATTCCGGTAAAAAAGCCGGCGATGAAGCACTGCCGGCAGTTATGGAAGATATAAGCGGTCTGTTTGACCTGATAAAAATCAGAAAGGGCAGGATAAGAGCTCTGCTCATTAAGCTGGGAGGAATGAGGATCTAGCTGTTTGCGGCAGCGGCAAGAGCTTTGTCATAATTGCTGCGCATCGTTGCTGCGATCTGTTTGTACATTCCTTTTTGGGAAATGCTGCCGGCTTTGTTTATGGCATCAAGAGCTTTATCGAACTGCTTCGCCCTGATATAGCATTTGGATTTCAGCCCGTATCCTACAAAAGTAATGCTTTCTGTACTTCCAAGGGAAAAACATCTGTTGGCATATTCGAGTGCCCGGTCGATATCGTTACAGGTTATGTGATAAAGGCAGAAGGTTTCGTAACCCAGCAGTTTATCGGTGATCGTCGAATTCCCGCACTTTTCGAGATAGGGAGCGGCAATACTCATCACATTTTCGGCGCGTCCGGGATCGTTTAGCTTTTCGCAAATGTCCATCTGCATATCAAAATAACTTAAGAATAACCTGTTATCCCCGGGGTTCTTCAGATATGCCTGCATATCGCTTAAGGTAATGGCGTTTATTTTATCCATAGCGGTGGGAATGTCACCTTTGTTTGCATAGGCGTTTGCTATCAGGCAGGTGTACTCTACAAAAGGACGGTAGAATTTATACAGCTTTCCGGTACCGATGAGCCTGTTGACTTCGGCTTCCGCTACATTGATAAAACCGTCGGACAGACCTGTGCTTTCAAGTTCGGTAAATATTTTTACCTGGGCTTTGGTGATGGGAGTGAAGATAAAACTGTATAATATAGAAAGGCAGGCAAGGATCAGTGCTGCTGCGGCTGTTATGAGCACACGCATGGAGCCGGTATGGCCGGTCAGAGTTCCTTTGGTGATAAGATCATCTATCAGATAAATAAATAAACCTAATACAGGCCACATAACGGTAAGAAGCACAAGGAAATATTTTGTTCTGTATTTCATGGATATACCCTCCGTTTCGATTTTATAATAAATCAGAGCCCGGGTTTTGTCTATTGCATTATTGTGTAATGATCATGCGGCGGATACGGCTGTCTTGCGACGCTGAATTTTTTATGTTATCATCGGTAGATAAATCGGATGGACTCCGGAGATGGGAAGGAGCAATTTATGGATATAGAAAAGATCGGCAGCCTTAAGACGCAGCTCCATGAGTATTTTGTCGGAAAGGAAAGTGTCGCGGAGAATGTGCTGATGTGTCTTCTGGCCGGAGGACATGTTCTGATGGAAGACGTTCCCGGTGTAGGCAAAACAACTCTGGCAAGGATACTGGCCAGATCCATAGACTGTGATTTCGGGCGCATTCAGTTTACGCCGGATACCCTGCCCGGAGATGTTACCGGATCTTCGGTCTATAATATGAAAACGGGCGAATTCAGCTACAGGGAAGGTGCCGTGATGCATCAGATAATCCTTGCCGATGAGATCAACAGAACTTCGCCCAGAACCCAGGCCAGCCTTTTGGAGGCTATGGCAGAATGCCAGGTGAGCGTGGATGGAAAGACATATCCGCTGCCCAGACCCTTTATGGTCATTGCAACACAGAATCCGGTGGAATTCCTGGGAACATATCCGCTGCCTGAAGCGCAGATGGACCGTTTTATGATGAGGCTTTCGATCGGATATCCCGATGAAGCGGAGGAGATACGTCTGGCAAAGAATTTCCTGGAAGGAAAGACTGTAAAAGAAGTGAAGAGTGTATGCAGCACTGATGATATATTGTCTATGATGAAGGAGACAGAAGCGATACATTTAAGTGACGGAGTCATCAGTTATATAAGGGACATAGTGAAACTGAGCCGCGAGGAAAAGAACTTCGTGGCCGGAGCCAGCCCCAGAGCCATGCTTTCACTGATACGTGCGTCCCAGGCTAAAGCATATCTTTCCGGCAGGGATTTTGTGAAGCCTGATGATGTAAAAGCTGTGGCTGTAAATGTACTCCATCACAGACTCAGCTTAACAAGTGAGGCCAAAATAAGGAAAGAAGATACGGACAGGATATTAAATGAGCTTATATTAAAGGCTAAAATACCGGTCGGAGCATAATTCCTGTGTTATTCATAATTTGTTTACAATTTATTTAATATTTTTGATGTTTTTTTCTCCGATATCTGGTACAATACTTGAGGGCTGACCCCAAGATATTGAGATAAAGGTGAAAAAATGAAGAAAATTATTAGACCCGTCGCAGCTGCGATGATGATTTGTATTCTTTCTGTGGCGGTACCTGTATATTCCGAGCCGGAGGAAATGCCGGACGGAGTGCTCTTTGACAGTGAATATTATGCTGATAAGTATCAGGATGTTGTGGATGTATACCAGACCAGGGATACTGAAACACTATATATGCATTACAGAACCTACGGCAGATATGAGGGACGTTTCCCTACCGAGGCCCGCGAGATCGCAGCTTCAGAAGGAAAGGTATCGGGTAACGCCGCTTCCGCAAACAAGATCGTTAAAAAAGCTGTAGTGAGTGACAATGACATACGTGAATATTATTCAAAGTCTGTATTCATAGGCGATTCGGTGATGACCGGATACAAGATGTATGTGAATTACTATGATTCTCTGGCATCCAATGCGTTTTTCCTTGCAACCAACAGCTATGCGACTTTCCATGCCCTTAAGGAAAACAGTAATCTTCATCCTCTTTTCAGGGGAGTGAAGCAGCCTGTCTGGAAAAGCGTGTCCTGCATGGAAGTTGACCGCGTTTTCATTATGCTCGGAACTAATGATCTTATATGCTGGAGTGTAGACCAGACTGCCAAAGGTATATTTGATCTGACCCAGCGCATACTGGAGGAGAATCCGGGGATAGAGATCAATCTGATCAGCATGACTCCCTTATATCCGGGCGCTTCAAAGAACAGTCTTACTAATGAAAATGTAAATCTTCTTAACGATACTTTAAGGGAGATGGCAGAAGATAACGGATTTGGCTATGTAGATATAAACACGCCTTTAAAAGATGGCGGGAAAGCACTGCCTCCGGCATTCTGCAGCGACGGTCTTGTTCATGAGACCAATGCAGCGTATGCAGTCTGGGATAAAGAATTTACCATGTACGCAAAAGAGCTGATTCAGGAGTGATCACTGCGGCGTACGCGTTTGAATGAAGGACGGCCGTAAGCGTCAAAGGTTTTGACAAATTCATATTCCGCATCGGGGGAGTTCTTTTCTTTCTCATATTCCTTAAGTTCCTGTTCGATGCGGGATATGCTCAAAGGATAAGTCAGATTTTTCTCAATTTCTTCGGGAGACATTCCCAGATCATACAAATGCCTTATAGCCCCGCGGGCGGCTATATCAAAAGTCATATTTGAAAGTGCCTTGTTGAATTCTTTATTATCCATAGTATAATATTATAGCATAAGGGAGTTTATACTCCAAATATAAAAGGAGGTAACTGTTAATGAGCGATAACAACACAAACAATTATCAGCCAAATTATGAAGTGCCTAAAGAGTACAAGCCGATATCCGTATGGGGATATTTCGGCTATGAGATACTTTTTGCAATACCTGTTCTTGGCCTGATCATCATGATCATATGCTGCCTCAGCAAAAACAAGAACCTAAAGAATTTTGCGCTTTCGCATTTCTGCCTGCTGGTTATACTGATAGTGATCTTTGCGGTATTTTTCTTCCTGGGATTTGGTGAGATACTGGGAGAGATAGCCAGCGAATATTTTGACTTTGAGTTATTTTTCTGATTGCCGCTACTTGCTAAATAGCATATGTAAAGATATAATGTTTTTATAAAAATCTATCCGGAAGGAGAAAGAAATATATGAAACACATTTTGATCATTGATGATGACAGAACAAGCATTAATTGCGCCAAGATAGCACTTGGTGATCTGTACAAGCTTTCGACCTGCAGTACGGGGCCTAATGCCATTAAGTTTCTTGAAACTACGATCCCTGATCTTCTTCTTCTGGATGTGAACATGCCATTCATGGACGGTTTTGAGCTTATCAGACGTATACAGGCCGATCCCAGGACCCAGGATATACCTCTTGTAATACTTACCGGAGCTGTAGACGAAGAGATACAGCGTAAATGTAAAGAGGTGGGAGCGCTGGATTATATCATCAAACCCTTCATTCCCAGCGATCTGCAGATAAGGATGGAGCAGGTTTTCCTTAATCTTGAGAGATCCGGCCGTTTTGCAAATGATTCCGTAGGAACAAAGGATTACCGCCAACTGGATTCCATGACCGGTGTTATGAACGCCGAATCGGGCTGGGGTCTTATTGACAGCAAGATACAGGCAGGCAGCCAGGGCACACTGATGCTGTTCGGTGTAGATAACTTAAAGGCTGTAAACAATAGTTTCGGTATGACAGCCGGTGATAATGTTATCAAGTCTCTGGCAGATACCATAAAGATGTATACCGATTCCGAAGACGTGCTCTGCAGGATCGGCGGCGACTGCTTCCTTATCTATGTTGATAAGGTGAAAGATAAAGAAGCTATCGGCAGGAAGGCAAAGGGCATCATTCAGGATATGCATCAGAAACTTGCGGCATTCAGGATCGAAGGAAACACCTCTGTTTCCGCAGGTATAGCAATGAATCCTGAGGACGGTGATAATCTGCCCCTGCTTTATAACGCAGCAGATAAAGCGCTTTATCATGTAAAGCAGAACGGTAAGAATTCATATCATTTCTTCAGCACACAGAATACTTCCGATAAGGGCGGTATAGCCAGCATCGAGGATCTGGTTGATAAGATCCGCAGGACTGATGTTGAAAAGGGCGCTTATGTTCTTGACTATTATGCATTCCAGTATGTATTCAATTATCTGTGCCGTCAGGCTGAGCGTGGCGAGATCAAGCTGGAAAGCCTGCTTCTGAACCTGCTTCCCGAAGAAGGATATCTGCCTTCTGCAGAAGAGATGGAACAGGCTATAGCAGCTCTTGACCAGACGCTTTTCAGAACCCTCAGACGAAGCGATGTCTGCGCACGTTATTCAAACAGACAGATGCTTCTGGCTCTGCCTTATTACGGCGATGTTGAGATACAGCCTGTTGTCGACCGTATCGTAGGCGATTACGAAGCAAGCCGTGCAGGAGGAAAGATCCACCTTAAGATATATGTAATGGATATCCGCGGCTGATCAGATTTCTTATAACGTTTATTGCACAGGGGGATAAAAGCCCCCTGTGTTCTTTATCAGGAGGTATTTATGTCCGTACTGAAGAGCCTTAAGGAGAACGAAGATAAAGCTTTTAAGGAATTTCAGAGCAAGCTGGTACCTAATATAGATCCGGCGGCTATTATAGGCGTCCGTACGCCGCAGATGAAGCAGATCGCGAAGCAGTATTTCGGTACGAAGGAAGGGGAAGACTTCCTTAAGAAACTTCCTCATAAATATTATGAGGAGAATATGATACATATCTTTATGGTATCTTTGATCAAGGATTTTGATAAGTGCACGGAAGAGACAGAAAGATTCCTTCCGTACGTGGATTGCTGGCCGGTCTGCGACCAGAGCAGTCCCAAAGTATATAAAAAGAACCATGAAAAGCTTCTGCCTTTTATCAAAAAATGGATAGCTTCAGAGCATGTATATACATCGCGTTTCGGTATGCGCATGCTTATGAATGAATTCCTTGATGGGGATTTTAAGAAAGAATATCTTAAGCTGGTTGCTGATAAGAAGGCAGAAGATTATTATCTTAAGATGATGCAGGCCTGGTATTTCGCCACAGCGCTGGCTAAACAGTATGATGAGGCCGTTGTTTATATCGAAAAACGCAAACTGGATCCCTGGGTACATGCAAAGGCTATACAGAAAGCCATAGAAAGCTACAGGGTAACAAATGAGCATAAAGAATATTTAAGGACCTTAAAGTAACAGGATATTCAAAAGGAGACAGGAACATGGGAAATATTGTTGCTATTACATGTCCGCATTGCGGAGGACAGGTACAGCGCGCAAATAACGAATATTTTGCCAAATGCCCTTATTGCGGGATCGAAGTGGCTTTTAACGAGATAAAGGAAGAGGCACAGCTGGGAGCTTATAAAGACAGGCTGAATGTGCTTGAACAGAATGAAAGCATCGATACCGCAAAGCGTCTTGAGATGCAGAAATGGGTAATGATCCGCAATATAGTTTTAGTGGTTATCAGTCTGCTGACTTTTCTGGCATTTGTACTGGTTGGCATGTCAACGATGATGGGTATAGAAACTTTTGTGGGACTGGGATCTATATGCCTGCTGCTGGCTCTTGGCGGTACGCTGGCGGCAGTTCCTACACTCAGCGTGAATTATCCCGGATATAATGCTCTTTACAGGACAAATGAAAAATTCGGAAAGCTTACGATGATGTTTAAGCTGGGCGGATTAACAGTCGGGCTTATGCTGGTATCTGCATTTATTGCATATTTTGTATTGAGGATAATAGGCGGCTGAACCGTGACAAAATAGTCTTTATTCGTTACGTCTTTATTGTTATATATAAACAAGATATGGTATTATCTCTCTGGATTTTTGTGCGGGTTCACCCTGCATGGAGAATGAGGGAGGTTTAACCAATGAAGAAAAAACTGTTAGCGGCTATGCTTTCAGTCTTGATGCTCATCGGAGATCTGCAGCCTGTTCTGGCATCGGATGATGCGGATGTAACTGTAAGCGAAGAAACTGTTATTGAAGAGGAGACAGATACATATGAGGAGTATGTGGCTGTTCCCGCAGAAAATGGCAGGGGAGATGAGGTGATCGTCACAGCGGCTAAAGCGCCTGAGACACCTGCGGTGATTGATAAGACCAGTGTCAGCTATAATACCATTACGGCAAAGCCGGTCAAGATCAATAAGATAAGCTATACGCTTACTGCGGAAGTATCCTATTATGATATAGTTGAGTTCTGCAACAGAAAGATCAAGGCCGATAGCGATCTGGATGCAGAAGTTAAAAGTAAAGATCTTGAAAATCTTGCAGCCGAGATACTCGGATCATCTTCAGTTGATCTGAGCGGCGTAGTCGAATGGAAATTCACAGCATATAAGAATAAAAAGACCGGAAGCAAAGCCTATTTTAAAGTAAAAGCCAAGGTAAATAAATCTGCGGCTAAAGCTATAGGACTTAAAGGTAAATATCTTACCTGGTTCAAAAAAGGAGTAAGCAAGATAAATGCCGCGGCGGCAAAGAAAGCGGAAAGAAATTATTTTTCCATAGTTGAGAAGGTTTCGAAAGAAGGGGCTAAACCGACGGAACCCACTAAACCTGCGGAGCCTACGGAGCCGACTAAACCTGCGGAACCTACTGAACCTACCGGACCTGCGGAACCTACTGAACCTACCGGACCCGCAGAACCTACCGAACCTACCGGACCCGCAGAGCCTACCGAACCTACCGGACCCGCAGAACCTACCGAACCTACCAAGCCTGCAGAACCGACAGAACCCACCAAGCCTGCAGAGCCCACTGAACCGACTAAACCTGCAGAACCTACTGAACCTGCAGAACCTACCGTGAATCCGGAAAAGCCTCCGATTGTTGCGGTAAAGATTGATAAAGCGCATTTTCCGGATGATAAATTCAGGGCTATCATATCCGGCAGGTCTTATGACAGGGACGGTAACGGCACTTTATCAGAGGACGAGATATTTTTAATAAGAAACGTAGACTGCGAGAAGTCAGGCGTTAAGTCTGTTAAGGGAATAGAGTATTTCCCTGAACTTGTGGGCCTTTGGTGCAAAGATAATCAGATCACCAGCATAGATATCAGTAAGAACGTAGAGCTTACCGGTATCTGGTGTTCCGGTAATCCTATTACAGAACTGGATATGTCGCATAATCCGGAACTGTTATGGGTATATTGCTTTAAATGCAAGATCAAGGAACTGGATTTTTCGAATAATCCCAAGATGGCGTTTATCGAATGTAATACTAATCCTATCAAGAAACTGGATGTAACCTGTACACCTTTGCTTGAGCATCTTACCTGCGGAACCTGTGAGCTTACAGAGCTGGATCTGAGCAACTGTCCTATACTGGCGCATCTGGATGCTTTCCAGAATTATATAACAGAGCTGGATGTTACCTGCTGCCCTAAGATGAAACGTCTCGATATCTGGAGCAACCGTGGGCTTGGCAGTGTTGATGTGAGCCAGTGTCCCGAGCTACAGTATTATAACTGCGCCCAGAATGATGTGACAAGTATCGACATCAGCAATAATCCGCAGTTATTCAAATTAAACTGCGCTTATAATCCTGATCTCACGGAACTGGATTTATCGAATAATCCCGAACTGGAAATACTCATCTGTGAGTGCTGCCCTATTAAGACCATCGACCTGAGCAATAACCATTATATGCATTTCCTGCAGGCTTTTGGTAACAGCAGCATGACCAAACTGGACATAGGCCAGAATCCATTCCTTGTTAAGGCTTATAAAAATGGTGTTAAAAAAACCGAAAATGTTGGGAAGGCCTGCCATTCCTGGACTATAGATAACGGCTGGGATGATTCGACTACCGGAGGAGATGTCTCGTATGACAGCCTTTGTTTCCTCTGCTTTGATGATGTGTGTGCGTTAAGCACAGATCCAAAGGGATATACACTTCCTTCTCTTGATCCATATCCGTATTCCGACCTTGGTGCAGATGAGTCTGATCTGCTTACAAGGGCGGAGGTTATACAGAAACTGTATGAGTTTGCGGGTAAGCCCGGTGTGAGCAAGACTAAGTCCAGATTTACGGATGTTAAGGGACATAAATATGAGAAGGCGCTGCTCTGGGCAGAAAGCATGAACATGCTGGCAGGTTTCCCTTACGTCCTTGATGATAACTTTGTTCCGGATGCATGGGTTACAAGACAGGATTTTATGTGGATGCTTATGAGATATGCCGAAAACAAACCCGGGTTAAAGAGGTCGATCGACTTTGGCCGTACAGACGATTATATTGATTATCCGGACATCGACTTCTGGCACTGGGAACCCATGTGCTGGGCAGAAACCTGGCTGATACTGCCGGGCAAGGGCGCACCCGGAAGCGAGAAGCCCGATCAGAGGATCGATTCTCTGGGAAGAGTAAGCAATACGGATTACGACATTGTGATCGCAAATTTCAAAGATAAGAATGATCTGTAAATAAAAAGATGTCAAAAGGTGCCAGTCACCATGAACAAAATATGAACGATAGTTCATACTTTGTTCATGGTGACTGGCACCTCTAGGATGCCGGCAGCGGGACTTGAACCCGCACGTGGTTGCCCACAACAGATTTTGAGTCTGCCTCGTCTGCCATTCCGACACGCCGGCTTAACTAACTTTTGCATAATAACATATCTGATATTTTTTTACAAGATATAATTTGGGGAGTAGATCTTATGAGCAAAAAACTGATGCTTATTGACGGACACAGTATTCTGAACCGGGCTTTTTACGGTCTGCCGGATCTGACAAACAGCGAAGGGCTTCATACCGGTGCGGTATTTGGTTTTATAAATATCATGCTTCGCATAGCCTCTGAGGAAAAGCCGGATTACCTGGCGGTAGCCTTTGATGTGCATGCACCCACCTTCAGACACGAAATGTATAAAGAGTATAAAGGTACAAGAAAGCCCATGCCCGATGAACTGAGGGAACAGGTGCCGCTGATGAAGGAAATGCTTAAAGCCATGGGCATCACCATAGTTGAACAGGCAGGACTTGAGGCGGACGATATACTTGGAACGCTTGCAAAGAAGGGCGAAGCCTCCGGTATGGAAGTGGCGCTTGTATCGGGTGACAGGGATCTGCTGCAGATAGCATCTGATCATATTAAGATAAGAATACCAAAGACAAAAAGAGGCGGGACAGAAATAGAAGATTATTATGCGGCTGATGTAGAACGTGTGTATCAGCTGAACCCTGCGCGGTTTATTGAACTTAAGGCGCTTATGGGTGATACTTCGGATAATGTTCCCGGTGTGCCTAAGGTGGGTGAAAAGACTGCAACAGAGCTTATGCTGGAATACGGTTCCATAGACGGCATATATGAACATGTTGATGAGATAAAAAAGAACGCTGTTCGTGAAAGCCTTAAGGCGAACAGGGAGCTGGCTGACTTAAGCCTTAAGCTGGTCACTATCAAGACGGATTGTGATCTTCCTGTGGGACCGGAGGATGCTGTATATGAAAATCCTTATACTCCGGAAGCTTATGAATTATGTAAAAGACTTGACTTTAAAGCTATACTTAAGAATTTTGATACTGCTGCAGCTGCTGTCCAGAAAGATTACGACTATGTATACGTTAAGAGCGATAAGGAAGCGCAGCTGCTCTCGTCCAGGGCTTGCAAGTCGGGAAAGATGTGCGTATGCGTTTATCCTTTAAACGCATACGAAAATATCCTGGCTGTTGATACAGGTGATGACTGCGCTTATATTATAACGCCTGATGTTACTGATACAGCAGCCTTTATCAGAGGTGTGTATGAAGCCGGAACAAACATAACTACTTTTGAATGCAAGAAACTGTATGCAGCCGTATTCGGAGGCATTGCGGTTAATAAACTACGCAGTAAGAAGACAGAAGAGCAGTTCAGTTTCGAAGATTATCTGTCTGAGCCGGAAGAAGAAAAGGCTGCAGATGATTTCGGAAAAGATTATGACAGCGTAAAAGCGTCGGCTGATATAGATGATCTTCAGATAGCCGCTTACCTTATCAATCCGCTGAAGAATGATTGGAGCATAGATTCTGCGGCAAAGCAGTTTAAAGGTAATCTGATATCATCATATGAGCAGGCTTTCGGTAAAAAGTCTGTCGACGAGGCAGCTGCCGATAAGGAAGCCTTTGGAAAATTTGCGGCTGCTGAAGTTATGCAGCTTTCGGCTTTAAAAGATGAGCTTATGAAAGAGCTGGCAGAACAGAAAATGGATAAGCTCTACCGTGATATAGAAATGCCTGTTTCTTACGTACTTTACCGTATGGAACAGGAAGGCATAAAGGCTGATGCAGGTGCGCTTAAGGAATATGGCCTGGCACTCAGCGGAAAGATCAATGAGCTGGAGCATAGGATATACACCCTTGCAGGTGAGACGTTCAATATAAATTCACCCAAGCAGCTGGCAGAGATCCTGTTTGAAAAAATGGGTATCCCGGGCGGCAAGAAGACAAAAACCGGTTATTCAACCTCGGCCGAGGTGCTGGAAAAGCTTGCCGAAGATGTGCCTTTTGTAAGGGATATACTGGAATACAGGACATATGCAAAATTAAAATCCACATATGCGGATGCCCTTTCTGAATATATTGCCGGGGATGGCCGTATTCATACACGCTTTAACCAGACCATTACAGCTACGGGACGTTTGAGTTCCACGGATCCCAATCTTCAGAACATACCCATGCGTACGGAATTGGGCAGGCAGATCAGAAAGGTTTTCACCCCTAAGGAAGGCTGTGTATTTGCCGATGCGGATTATTCCCAGATAGAACTTCGTATACTGGCTTCACTGGCCGGCGATAAAGATCTTATTGCGGCGTACAGGGAAGGAAAGGATATACACAGGATCACGGCATCTAAGGTATTCGGCGTGCCTTTTGAAGAAGTCAGCGATATACAGAGACGTAATGCAAAGGCCGTTAACTTCGGCATTGTTTACGGTATCTCATCTTTTGGCCTGAGCCAGGATCTGTCTATCAGCAGAAGCGAAGCGAAGGAGTATATCGAACAGTATTTCGCCACATATCCCGGTATAAAGATTTATCTTGATGCCGTAAAAGCACGGGCGAAGGAAACAGGCTATTCGGTAACTTACTTCGGAAGAAGACGTCCTATCCCTGAGCTTAACAATTCCAACTTTATGCAGAGGCAGTTCGGAGAACGTGTTGCAATGAACGCACCTATCCAGGGAACAGCAGCCGATATTATGAAGATAGCCATGATAAGGGTATTTGACAGGCTTGTAAAAGACGGACTCAAGTCAAGGCTGCTTTTGCAGATACATGATGAACTTCTGATCGAAACTTATAAAGACGAAGAGGAACAGGTACTGTCGATACTTCGTGAAGAAATGAAAGGCGCGGCAGAATTGCCCGTAGCGCTGGAAGTGGACGCACATACGGGCAGCGACTGGTACGAGGCAAAGTAAGAATCCTTCGCTTTACCCGGAATGACAGGGGAGTGTCATTCTGAGGAGCGTAGCGACGAAGAATCTTTAATGAGGAGGAAGCATGAATACAATAGGTATCACCGGCGGAGTGGGAGCCGGTAAAAGTGCGGTACTTAAGTATCTTGAGGAGAAATATGAAGCTTATATAATTGTGGCGGATGAGCTGGCAAAAGAGCTGGAAGAGCCCGGGAAGCCTGTGTTCAACGCTCTTAAGGAAAGCTTTGGTAATGACTTAATTTCTGATGACGGCAGTCTGGATAAAAAGGCATTTTCGACACTTATTTTTTCTGATGAGGATGCACTCAAACGTGCCAATGCAATAATTCATCCCGCTGTAAAGGAAGAGATACTGCGTCAAATAGAGGAAAAGAAAGCGCAGGGCTGCAGCCTGTTCGTGGTGGAGGCTGCATTACTTATAGAAGAAGGCTATGATAAGATACTTGATGAGCTCTGGTATGTTTATGCCGATGAAAGTGTACGTTTTAAAAGGCTTGAAGAAAACCGCGGATATACAAGGGAGAAGTCTTTGAGTATAATGCGCAGGCAGAAAAGTGATATTGAATTCAGGAAGTATTGCAGGCGGATAATCGACAACAGTGCGGATCTGTGGGAGACCAAAGCCCAGATAGATGCCTGCATGCACAGTCTGTTAAGCGGAGGAAAAGAGCAGTGATGATGGTTTCGGCGAAGCGGAGATTTTACTTAATAACCCTTCTGGCTGCATTTGTTATCTTTGGTACTTTTGCAATTAGGGTTCATGCTGCTGATGATGAGGAGACTGATGACGGAGCGGGCGAAAATACATATATGGCCCATAACATATATGTTGATCCTGAGCAGACCGGCCATGGTGAATATAGTACATATCTTATCGATTTCTGCGGGACGGAAACTCCGGAATGCACTTACTGGGCTTTGTGTAACTGGCAGATGAAAGGCGGTTTTGGTGCCTATTGCGGACTCCAGAATACCATAGACGGCAGGATGGCCATTATCTCATTCTGGGAAGGTGAGAAAAACGGCAAGATGCTTACAGCATCCAGGATCTATCCTTACGGAAGTAATGACAGATTCGGAGGAGAAGGTGAAGGGACGCATTATATCGGACCTTATGCATGGCAGACCGGTAAATGGTACCGCATGCTTCTTCTTGCATGGGACGACAGTGTTACGGGAACAACATTCGTCGGAGAATGGTTTGAAGATAAAGAGACCGGTAAATGGACGCTGATATCCTATTACGATACAAAGCTGAAAAAATCTGCTCTTACCGGCGGAATGAGTATGTTCCAGGAAAACTATTCCGTGCAGAATCCGATGCAGAAACGAAGCTTTAAACTTAAGAATCTGTATGCATATGATAAGAAGCAGAATGAATGGAATTCCCTGCATGATGCATATATCAGCTATGATCCGGCATCCTGGGGATTCAATACAGCAGGTACGCATGAATTTGGCGCAGGAGAAGATTACTTCTGGGGAAAGGCCGGAGAATCGGTTGCTGATCAGACTGCATATGATGCAGGCATGCCCATGGGCCTGATGCTTTCCATAAACCAGCCCCAAAAGCCGGATTTCCCGGAGGGCGGGGTAAGCAGCATCAGCATTGAACCGCAGGGCAAGAAGACTCTTGTAAGCTGGGAAGTGCCGGCTGTAAACGCTCCCGTATATTCATATACCGTTCTGGCTTATGATAATGAAGGGAAAAAGCTTGCGGAAGCAAATACTACCAGACCGGAGTACAGAAGTATCGAGATAGCTGCGAATGAAAATGATATAGCAAAGATAGTTATAAAAACAAAGGATGCTTTCCGGAGAGAACATGAGGATCAGGAGTTCTTCGGAGAACAGTTAAAGCAGCTTGAATCTGAGCCTGTTATAGCTGTTAAGGGGAAACTTGATGCGGCAGGTATGATCAGGGAATTATATGGGACAGATATCGGTCTTGTAAAATTCAAAACAGATAATAAAAAAATAGCAACCATAAGCAGGAAGGGAATATTGACAGCCAGAAAAGCCGGGGATGTTACTGTGACGGCATATTCGAAAACCGGTAATAAATACCGGGCTGAATGCAGGCTTACGGTTCATGTTACCCGGCCTGTACTGGATCTTAAGGATATGGATCTGACTTATGAAGGGCAGCAGATCGATGCAAGACGATATTTAAGCGGAGTGCCTGAATTAAGTTCCGTCAAATGGTCTATAGCGGATAAGTATTCGGATGCTGCAACGATCGATACGGAAACAGGTATTATTACTGCGGGTTCAAAGAATAAGCAGAAAGTAAAGGTAAACTGTACGATAAGCGCATACGGATATGATACAAAGTATACCATTAATATTTGGCGGAAAACCCCGAAATTTGCTAACGGCGAAAAAGCTGTGGCATTGAAAACAGGAAAAGCAAAAACAATTACGCTGAAAAATGTGAGCAGGTATACAGAGGTAAAATGGAGTTGTGATGAGCCGGAGCTTAAGATAGAAAAGGTATCCGATAAAAGGACAGACAGGGTTAAGGTATCTGTTCCGGCTGAAAAAGCGACGGCACTGGCAGGGCAGACGATCCCTGTATATGCCGAAGTTGACGGTGTTAAATACAAGATAAATATTAAGGTTAAATAAACTTAAGACAGGAGGGGGAAGGATCATGATGTTAAAAAAGATCGGCAGGATGATAAGCGGAATAAGCTTAAGCGCTGTTCTCTGCTTGGGAAGTGTAGGAGAAACCTTCGGCGGAATGTATGTTGTGGCTGCCGGAGAAGAAAATGCCGCGGAAGAAGAAATGAGTGTTCCCGGAAATGAAGCGGGAGAAGAGGCATTAACAGAAGCGGTTTCGGATAATGATGAAGAAGCTTCCGGCATAATCAATGAGGAAGAAAACGGATCCGGAGATGAAGCTGAACCGGAGGAAGGTGAGGCCGTTTCGGAAAACGAAGTATCGGACAGTGAAGAGACAGCTTCAGAAGACAGTGTTTCCGCTAATGATACCGTTTCAGGAAATGAAACGCCCGATGACGGAGGCGGATCAGGGCCGGATAACCCGGAAGATGATCCTGCATATAAAAGTAATGCAGTGTGGATAGCTGCAATAGAAGATGGCAGTCTATATTATTCTAAGACTGAACAAAAGCCGCATCCAAGAGTTTACTATGGAGATGAATTGCTTGTTGAAGGCAAGGATTATACACTAAGCTGGAAGAATAATATTAATGCATACATTTGTGAAGATAAATTAGAACCTACACAGCAGGATTTTGATAATGCTCCGCAGGTTATCCTGAACATGAAAGGCAGTTACAGCGGAAGTACCAGAGCGTTTTTCGATATCCAGCCACGGTCAATCTGGAATGGAATAGATGTTGAAGATACCGTAATGGTATATACCGGAAAAAAAGTAAATTATACACCTGATGTTACATGGGATGGTGAGAAGCTTAAATTAGGACATGATTTCAAGTTCGGAGTATATGACAAGGAAAGTGGCGAGTTCAGGGAGATGAATGACAAGGAGCTCACGGAAGTTACGCCTGAGGATGATCCTATACTTGTTTTTATAAGAGGTATAGGTAATTTTGCTCTCGAAAGATATGTTAGTTTCAGGATCATACAGAAGGAAAATGCTGCAAATGTTTCGGAACTTAAAGTGTCTGCAATCCCGGACCAGCAGTATACCGGTTCGCCTATATTACCGGAAAATTTCCTTAAAAAGGGTAAACCGTTTGAGATAACCGTGACCGATGGAAAGACCCAGCTTGTGAGGGGGGTAGATTACACGATAGAGCTTAATAATGTGGTTAACCCGGGGATACACAATCTTATCATTAAAGGTATGGAAACGCCGGGAACAAACGGAGTGAGTTATGTCGGTACCAAGACGGTACAGTTTAAGGTGGTCTGTGATATTAAAAATGCCCAGGTTACCGGTGTAGCGGCAGAATACAGTGTTAAGGGCGGAGAAAGCTGTGTAAGGCCGGACGAGAGCAACGTGCATTTAAAGATCGGCGACAGCGAGATACCGGCGTTTGCTTATGACATAAGCTATAAAAAAGATAATAAGGCCGGCAAAGCAAGCATGATCTTTACCGGTAAGGATGGTTTTACCGGAAAGAAGGTTGTACAGTACAGGATCAATGCTGTTGATATTTCCAATACTGATATAACAGTAACAGATGCAGAGTATATGAAGAAGGGGGCGAAGGCTTATGTGTATGTGGAATATCAGGGGGATTCCCTTATAAATGATACTGATTATAAATTGAGCTATAAGAATAACAAACAGTATCAGGGATCCAAAACGCCGACTGTAATCATACAGGGTAAAGGGCTGTATAAAGGCAAAGCCGAAAGAGAATTCAAGATCCTTAAGAATGCTTTTGACGAAAATTTCCTTACAGTGACTGTTAAGGATAAGGTGGCTTCTTCAAAAGCCGGCGGATATATCTCAAAGGTTACCGTAACAGACAGTGAAGGTGCGAAACTTACTGCCGGAAAGGATTATGAAAAAGACGTAGTTTACAAAAAGGCAGACGGAACCGTACTTACAAAGCAGGATACCGTAAACGCAGGCGAGACTATAACGGTTGTTATCACCGGCAAAGGAGCTTATGATGACACTAGCATTTCCGCAGAGTATCATATCATCGATAAGGGTTATGATATAAGCAAGGCTAAAGTTAAGATCGCCGACCAGTATTATAAGGCCGGATATAAAGTATATATCCCTCTGGATGATACCAGTATAAGCGTGACTATGGGCGGAACTACGCTGCATCGTGTATTCAACGGCACTTTTGTTGATGACACTTTAAGCGGTGACATAGACGGATTTGAGTTAGTATCCGGATCTTATAAAAAGAATAATAAGTGTGGTACTGCCAGCGTTATGCTCCACGGAGTGGGAAAATACGGCGGTTTTAAGACTGTCAAATTTAAGATAAAACCTGTAGCGGTGAAGGGAGTAAAGCCCAGCAAGAAGATCCCTGTTCCTGATAAGTATCTTCTGGTAACAGACTTTGGTGCCATACCGGATGATAATATAGACGATACGGATGCGATCTATAACGCTATTTGTGCTGCATCCAATGATACGGAGAACGACCATAATCTGTACTTCCCCGAAGGAAAATACAATGTCGGAAAAGGATCATCCTTCAGTGAGGTGTATATCAATATGCCCAATGTTAATATGGTGCTTCATTCAAATGCCGTGCTTTTTGAAGCAGTGAGGCCCGGTGACGGTTATAATGCCATTCATATAAAGGCTGATAATGTATCCATCCGCGGCGGTATGCTCCAGGGAGAGCGTTTCAGACACAGCGGAGGCAGTGTGGGGCAGTATGGTATGGGTATAGCAATAGACAAAGGCAAAAATATCAGCATAAGGGATATGACGATCTGTGATAACCGCGGTGACGGTATCTACATAAATGACGGCGGACATACAACAGTCAGCAATGTGACCATTAAGAACTGTGATATATACGACAACAGCCGCAATAATATCGGCGTTATCAGAGGGGACAAGATCACAATAGAGGGCTGTCATATCTATCATGAAAAAGACGGCTTTTCGCCTATGGCAGGCATCGACCTTGAACCTGACGGCGTAGGTGACAATTATTATATCCATAACGTACTTATCAAAGACTGCAAAATAGAAACATACCAGCACAAGAGTGCTACGGAGGTTGACGGATACTGGACTTATTTCGGTATTTTGATAATTGCAGGCTGCGAAAGACCGGTTGTTTTTGATGTTACCATACAAAACTGTGATATATACGGCGATCTTTGCCTGGGAAGCGGCAGCAATGTCAAATATCCGGGGACCACGGTTCACGGTGACATCATTCCCTCGGATTTTTAGGCCGGTTAAAAAAATATGGTAAAAATAAAAACATTATGTTAATATACAAGGTGGCTGTGCCGGGGAGCACAGTCACCCATTCGTTTTTGTGAGGGCATACAGATATGGCAGAAGCAAAAGGACAGGGAAATCTGGTCTTCGGACTTGACATAGGGACAAGGAGCATAGTCGGCACCGTGGGTTTCCGCGAGGGCGATATTTTTAATGTGCTGGCCCAGGAGATAAAAGAGCACGAGACCAGGGCTATGCTTGATGGACAGATCCATGATATTGCATCTGTCGGAAACACTATCGGACAGGTAAAACACGCTCTTGAAAAGAAGCTTGATATCAAACTTACCGATGTCTGCATAGCAGCTGCAGGCCGTGTTCTGGAGACGGTGGAAATACATATTGACTGGGAGCTGGATAAAGAAAAAGAGATCAGCACCGACGATATAGCACACCTCACATCCATGGGTATTGAGAAAGCTTATTCCACCTTCCTGGAGCAGAATACCAGTGACGTGCATTTTTACTGTATAGGTAATTCCATAATCCGTTTTTATCTGAACGGATATCAGATAAATAATCTTGAGAATCATAAAGCCCGCAGTATAGGAGCCGATATGATAGCGACCTTCCTGCCGGACGAGGTAGTGGACGGTCTGTATAAAGCTGTTGAACTGGCCGGCTTACGGGTAGTCAATATGACTCTGGAGCCTATAGCTGCCATATCTGTAGCTATTCCAGAGATGTACCGTATGCTGAATATCGGTCTGGTTGACGTGGGAGCCGGTACATCGGATATCTGTATCACCAGGGATGGCTGTGTCGTTGCTTACGGCATGATACCTGTTGCCGGTGATTCGCTTACAGAGACTATAGCCAAATCCTGCCTTGTGGATTTTAATACCGCAGAGCATATCAAACGCAGCATAGAGAATAATGACAGCGTTGAATACAATGATATTATGGGACTTCCCCAGAAGATAGAGGGACAGGCTGTGCTGGAGATGCTGCATCCCCAGATAGATGAGATGACCTCTCTTGTGGCGGAAAAGTTTAAGGAATTAAACGGCGGAAAGCCTGTAAGTGCGGTTTTTGTTGTCGGCGGCGGCGGACGTATCGAGGGCTATACCAAAAAGCTTTCGGAACATCTTGGCATAGTTGCGGAACGTGTTGCGGTACGCGGCGAGGAAGTTATGGGCAAGATACGCTTTAAGGAGGAAAATGCCCAGAAAAATTCAATGCTTGTCACACCCATCGGTATCTGCCTGAATTATTATGAGCAGAGCAATAACTTTATATACGTAAGCTTTAACGAAGAGCATATAAAGATCTATGACAGCGGTAATCTGGCGGTGGTCGATGCGGCCATGCATGCCAATTTCCCTAACGACGGATTGTTCCCCCGCAGAGGCAAGGCTGTCAATTATACGATAAACGGCAAGAAGGGATTTAAGCGCGGATCCCTGGGCGAAGCAGCTAAGATAAGCGTTAACGGCGAAGAGGCTGATATGCATACTCCCATAAGGGCCAATGATGTGATAGTTGTTGAAGAGAGCACGGTCGGCGATGATGCAAAGCTTAAGCTTTCGGAACTCCCTGAATTCAAGTCCATGCTTACCGTAAAGGTTAACGGCAGCCGTATACTGCTGCCGCGTATCGCCATGGTAAACGGTGAGGAAAAGACGGAATATTACGAAGTGCAGGACGGTGATGATATAGTTATGAGTGACCATTATACCGTCGCACAGATGAGGAAGTTCATGGATATGCCTCTTGATGAAGGCATGGAGATCATGGTCAATAATGAACCTGCAGATGACGACACCGAAGTATTTGAAAACTTTACGATAAAATGGGGTGTTAAGAAAGAAAAGACCCGCAGATCATCTGCAAAGAAAGCGGCAGTACAGGTTGAAGAAGAACCTCTTAAAGCCGAAAGCTTTGACGATCTGCCGGAAGATGACGGCAGTTACGAGCCTTCCCGTAAAGAGGAGCCTGAAGAAGAGCCTCCCGTTAAAAAGAAAAAGCCCATAATGTCCATAATCGTAAAGGTTAACGGCAAGGAGATAAAGCTTTCCGGCAAGTCGGAATATGTATTTGTTGATGTTTTTGATTATATAGATTTTGATCTGCAGAAAGTAAGAGGAAGCAAGCTGATAACCGATCTGAACGGCCACAAGGCAGAGTACATGGAACCGATCACTTCGGGAGCAGATATAGTTATAAGGTGGGAAAAATAACCATGAGGATGATGAGTTTATCCAGTGGGAGCAGCGGAAACTCAATTTATGTAGGAAGCGATACCACGCACTTATTGGTTGATGCAGGCATCAGCGGCAAACGTATAGAAGCGGCGCTTAACAGTGTGGGAATATCGGGAGCTGATCTGGACGGTATCCTGGTGACACATGAACATTCGGATCATATAGGCGGGCTGGGTGTGATGCAGCGAAAATACGGTCTGAACGTATACGCCACGCCTCTGACCATTGAAGCAATGAAAAGGGACAAGTCCATAGGAAAGGTTGACTGGGAGGCTTTTATCCCTGTAAGCAGTAATGAGACCTTCTCCATAAAAGATATAAGCATAAGTCCGATGAGCATATCGCATGATGCTGCTGATCCGGTGGCCTACAGATTCCGTTATGGAGATATAAAGACGGCGGTAGTTACCGATCTGGGCGAATATGATGACCGCATGATCAGTTATCTGACCGGACTTTCCGCTATCTATCTTGAAGCAAATCATGATGTGCGTATGCTGCAGATGGGGCGTTATCCTTATCCTTTAAAACAGCGTATACTGGGAAAAAGAGGGCATCTGTCAAATGAGGCTTCCGGCAGACTGCTTACATCGCTTCTTAACGATAAGATGCAGCGCATATTCCTTTCTCATCTGAGTCATGAAAACAATATGCCCGAACTTGCCTATGAGGCAGTACGAATGGAAGTTGAGATGAGCGACACAGCCTGGCACGGGGATGACTTCCCGATAGATATAGCCAGAAGAGATGAGCCGTCTGAATGCATAGAGTTATAGAATGGAGGAAAAACATGAAAAAAACTATAATAACGGTTGTCGGAAAGGATACGGTAGGTATAATCGCGAAGGTATGTACCTATCTGGCAAATAACAGGGTGAATATCCTTGATATATCACAGACCATAGTACAGGAATACTTCAACATGATGATGATAGCCGATATCTCCGGTTCCGAGAAGCCTTTTGATACCATAGCAGATGAGCTGGCGCAGATCGGTGAGGAGATAGGCGTGGTGGTAAAATGCCAGCGTGAAGAGATATTCAATTCCATGCACAGGATATAAGAGGTTTAAAGATGATCAATATTCACGAGGTCGTTGAGACCAATACCATGATAGAAAAAGAAAATCTGGACGTACGTACCATTACCATGGGTATCAGTCTTCTGGATTGTATAGACAGTGATCTTGAAACGCTTAAGAAAAAGATCTATGAAAAGATCACCAATACCTCTAAAGACCTGGTCCATGTGGGCAAGGAGATAGAGCGCAAGTATGCTATTCCCATAGTCAATAAGCGTATTTCCGTAACCCCCATCGCATTGATAGGCGCGGCTGCATGCAAAAGCCCTGAAGATTTTGCGCAGCTGGCTCATACCCTGGATGAGGCCGGTAAAGCTGTTGGCGTAAATTTCATAGGCGGTTATTCTGCGCTGGTAAGTAAGGGCATGACTACGGCAGATGAGCTGCTGATAAGATCCATACCTCAGGCTCTGGCGGAGACCGACAGGGTATGTTCTTCAGTTAATCTGGGTTCCACCAAGACAGGTATCAATATGGATGCCGTGCGTCTGATGGGACAGATGATAAAAGAAACTGCAGAGATGACAAAGGAAAAGGATTCACTGGGCTGCGCAAAGCTGGTGGTATTCTGTAATGCTCCGGATGATAATCCTTTTATGGCAGGTGCTTTCCATGGCGTAACCGAAGCCGATACCATAATAAATGTAGGCGTTTCCGGCCCCGGTGTTGTAAAGACTGCGCTGGAGAGCGTCCGCGGGGAAAGCTTTGAGGTGCTCTGCGAGACCATCAAAAAGACGGCGTTTAAGGTAACGCGTGTCGGCCAGCTTGTAGCAAAAGAAGCTTCAAAGATGCTGGGCGTACCTTTTGGCATTATAGATCTGAGTCTTGCGCCTACGCCTGCAGTGGGTGACTCCGTTGCGGATATCCTGAAGGAGATAGGACTTGAACAGCCCGGTGCACCCGGAACTACGGCTGCGCTGGCGCTGCTGAACGACCAGGTCAAGAAGGGCGGCGTTATGGCTTCTTCGTATGTGGGCGGCCTGAGCGGAGCTTTTATACCTGTAAGCGAAGATCAGGGTATGATCGAAGCTGTGGAGGCAGGCGCCCTTACTTTAGAGAAACTCGAAGCCATGACCTGTGTCTGCTCCGTAGGTCTTGACATGATAGCAATACCCGGGGACACTACTGCGGCAACCATAAGCGGTATCATCGCAGACGAGATGGCGCTGGGCATGGTAAACCAGAAGACTACCGCAGTACGCATAATACCCGCTGTCGGCAAGAAGGTGGGAGACCGCGTTGAGTTCGGCGGGCTTCTTGGCTATGCGCCCATCATGCCTGTGAACGGTTTTAACTGCGAAGCTTTTGTAGGAAGGGCAGGAAGGATACCCGCACCTATACACAGTTTTAAGAATTAAAGCAAAACCACAATATTTAGAAAATACCCCTTTTCAATTACAAAATCTATGGTATAATGTAATCTGATTATGTCAACCAGAGCGCATTATGCCATTTTTGTTTAGGAGGAAATTTTAACATGCGTTACAGGAAAGTAAAAAGGATCCTGTCGGGACTGCTTACCGCAGTGATGCTGACAGGGCAGGTGCCGGAAGTTTTAGCGGCAGGAAATGATGATCAGGGAGGATCGGCTGTTGATATAACTGCTGAGGCAGAGGCCGGAGTCAGCGAAGACGCTGCTGTATCTGAAAATGAACAGAATGCCGTTTCGGAAGAAGATGAAGAAGACATCGTGATCGGCGAAGCAGATCTTGGTGATCTTCAGCCCGGGATCGATTATGTGGAAGGACATCTGGTTTCTTTTGCAGATGATGAGGAAGAAGCAGCTTTCCTTGCCGAATACTACGGAGGTAAGGTTGATTCTTTTGAAAGCGGCGTAGTTACCATCCTTCTTGAAGGAATGACGGTTGCACAGGCGCTGGCTATGGATATACCCGAAGGTTTCGATTTTGTTGAGCCTGATTATATCCAGAGAATTGCTGCACCTATCGAAGCCGACGTCAACGGCCATGAAGTATATGATGATGACGAAGGAGAAACAGTTCCCATTAAGAAGAATTGGGGAGACTGGTATACAGGAGATCTCTATTCCGATGAATTCTTAAATACCACTGTTGATGAATACCAGTGGATGCATGAGATGGTACACAGCTATGCTGCATGGGGCGTGACTACCGGCAGTTCTTCCGTTCGTGTTGCCATCATAGGCAGCGGTATCGATGCCGCACATCCGGATTTTGCTGAATATGACGGATCCAATAACAGGGCAACCTGTAATGTTGCAGGCAGCGATCTGGAGTATAAAGATATCACCGGTAACGGAACCCATAGCGCAGGTATCATAGGCGCAGGTCTGCAGAATGGACATGAAGCCGTTGGTATAGCACCCGGTGTTAAGCTCCTGGGCATACGTGTTGCAGATGAAGAAGGTATTATTACCAGCTCCCGTATGGCCAGCGCCATTGATTACATCGCCTCCATTTCATCTGATGCGGATAAAGTGGATGTTATCCTGCTTGACACCATGATCGACGGTAATATCGGATCGGTTTATGTTAAATCCGAGCAGGAAGCCATAACAAAAGCAGTTAAGAATGGTATAACCGTTATATCCGGTGCAGGAGACGGTGCCGGCAACCAGGTTTCTTATCCTGCATGTTATGACGGTGTTATCTCTGTAGGTGCTGTGGATATTGACGGCAGTATAGCTGGTTTTTCAAACAGAGGATCCAATGTCGATATATATGCTCCCGGCGTTGATATGTATTCCACCGGCCAGGGAACATCTTATTTCAGCCGCAGTTCCACTTCAGTTGCTGCTTCCGTAGTAGCGGGTGTTGCAGCTCTTTACATGAGTGCCAACGGCCATGTGGCTCCCGATGCCATGAAGAAGGCGCTCCTTGAATGCAAGAACGATCTTAACATTGTTGATGCGGCAAAGATCTTCAGTGCCGATGCAAAAGCAACTCTGGCTCCCAAGGTTACCATTAACGACGGATTTAACAATATCTTTGCTTCCTGTACCGGCGGAACAAATACCGCAGGTACAGTAGCCGGAGATGGAGCTCTTACCCTTGAAGCAATGAATTACGGCGGCAAGCCGGGCAAGACCGGTAATGCGGTCCTGGTTTACAGTACAGACGGCAAAGCTCCCCAGATGAAGAACGGCGAGCTTATCCATGGTAATGTATATGACGGAGCAGTATCGCTTAATAAGATATATGGTGATGCCAAATCCAAGGTTAAAGTTACGGTTATAGCAGCTGCGATAACCGGACTTGGTGTTATGAGCAAGACTACCACGGTTACATTTAATGTTGATCCCAAGGCTGTAAGCAAGCCCATTAGCCTTAAGATCAGAGGCGTCTCTGATGATCCGGACGCTCCTTCCAGCATCCCTCTGGGCTACAGTATACAGCTGCACAGCGAATCTTCAGGCGTTGACACCAATACCATAACCTGGAGAATAAGCGATAATATCAACTGTAAAGCTTCCATCAGCAAGAACGGTATCCTTACCACCAGGAGCGACAGTAAGGATCCCAAAGATGGTTATGTAATAGTAGAATGTGTCGCAACCAGTCCTAAAGAGATCGTCACCAGTGTTAAGATCAAAACTCTTGCCGGTGAGCCTCCTATCGAAAAGATAGAGCTCGACAGGAAAAAAGCTGAACTGTTCTATTCCGAAGAAGACCAGGGTTATGTTGAAATATGCATAACCGATCTCCGCTATAAGGGAGGCGGTAAAGTCAGAACTATGCTCTATAGTCTCGACTGGTCAAGTGATAATGAAGAAGTGGCAACGGTAGAAGCCAGTGAAGATGCGTGGGATTCTGCTGTTATATATGCGCAGGGAGCAGGAAAGTGTACGATAACCTGCGCACCGCTTGACGGTTCGGGACAGAAAGCTACCATAAGCGTTACTGTTAACAGAAGACCGGACCGCTTTGTTATAGACAGTCCCGAACAGGTATCAAAAGGCAAGAGCTATACTTTAAAAGCTGTTTCCTTTGATCCCAAGGAAAGTGCAACCGAAAAGGTATCCTGGAGGCTTTCTGAAACGGTTCCCGGCGTAAAGCTGGATGCTAAAACCGGAAAACTCAGTATCACTACCAAGGCAGAAGAAGATACTACCATTACTGTTATAGCAGAGGCATGTGGCCACAGGGAAGAGAAAGATATTGAGATCATTAAGGGCAAGTGCGACACTCTGTTAGTTAAGACTTTGGAAAATGCGCCTAATTTCCAGATCAAGAGGAACAAAAAAGATTCCGTTACAAAGCTTAATCTGTTTACCAAAGATCCGGCTGCTGTCAAAGGCACTACTTCAATAAAGGTTAACGCTATCGGATACTATAAGGGAGATGAGCTGGGCTTAAGCTGCAACTATAAGAGCAGTAATACCAAGGTGGTCAGCGTAACGGAGACGGCTGATAACGGAGCTATACTTAAGGCAGAAGGTAAAGGAAGCGCTACCATAACCTGCACATATGCAGACAGCTCCAGGAAAAAGGTGACATTTACCGTTAAGGTAACCGAACCTGTGGAGAGCATCAAGGTCAGCGGACAGAGCGCTATTGTAGTAGGTAAATCAGCAACCTTTAAGGCTAAGGAAGTACTTCCTGCTACAGCCGGCAATAAGAAGGTTACCTGGAGTATAAGCGACAATATCGCAGGCGTTACCGTAAATCCCAAGAGCGGACTTGTAAAATTAAAGAGTACTCCTTCCGTAAACAGCGTGACCGTGATCGCTACCGCAGCAGACGGCAGCGGTGTTACAGGTACCATGGATTTCGTGGTTTGCGATGAAAAGACAAAGGCTATCGATCTGGATACCATAGATGATGAAGAAGTATACCAGCTCAAGAGAGCAAAGAATACTGAAAAACTCCAGACTGCAAGACTGTTTACCGTCAACATCCCCGGCAGTTCATTACCTGAAAACAGGCTCAACCTGCTGACAGACAGTAAATATGCACTTGACTGGTCTACTTCAGATGCAACGATCGCAAAGATCGAACCCAGCGCAGACGGCAAGAGAGCGGTTGTTGTAGGTGTGGGCAAAGGTACGGCAACCATTACCTGTAAAGCACAGGATGGCTCCAAGAAGAAAGCTTCGATCAAGGTTACCGTTAAGGTTCCTGCTTCGGCGCTCAGACTGGTACCCCAGGATGGACAGAATACGGAGTATCATTTCCTGGCTTACGGACAGAGCGTTGATATCAATCCGGTTCTTGGAAATGCATTTGGTAAACCTTCAAATACAAATATCAAATACTCATATTCATTCTCAACCGTAGTGGTTGACAGGGATGGAGAGACCGGAGATCCTCTGGGCTTTGATCTGGAACCTATAGAAGGTGATTTTACTTCATTGAAGACCAGGTTTGAATTTGTACCTGTTGACGGCACGCTTACAATGCCTAAATACAGCGTGATCAAAGGTGAGGTTGTGGGTGATGACGAAAAGGGACAGTTCCTCTTTGCCGTTACAGTAACTGCCGTAACCGATGAAGGTTTGGGCTATGAAGCCAGCAAGACATTTATTGCTGTTCCTTCTATTCAGAGTATGAAGGTTTACTACGAAGATCTTGACATGGGCGAGGAATTCGGCCTTCAGGAGGGCGCAAGCAGGGCTTATGATGTTAAGTGTACTTATAATATAGGTACCGGCGGAAAGCCTACCCAGTTTGTGGGCGGCATCTCCGTTAAGAGCTCTGATCCTAAGGTATTAAGCGCTTACTATGACGATGCTAAGGGCAAGCTGGTAGTAACGGGACATAAAGCCGGCACCGTCAAGCTGACACTGACCGCCAAAGATGGTAGCGGAAAGAAACTGGTAACATCGGTTACGGTAAATCCCAAAAACTGATACCTGTATACCAATGCGGCTCCCGGGATCTTTGGTCCCGGGAGCTTTTCCTTTTACAGAAAAATCTTGTTGACAGCTTATGATTGTGGTAAAATTATATGGGTTTTTTTATTCTTCAGGAGGGGATAGTAACTGATGGTAAAAAATATCAAAAAAGCTGCAGCGTGGCTTTCGGTAATGGGCATGCTTTTGTCCGAAGCGGGTAGTCTTTATTCTCCTGTGGCCCTGGCTGCGGATACCGAAGAGATAATATCCGCTGATGAGGTTTTTGCCGGAGTAGTTGATACGGCTGAACAAGCTGAAGCCGGACGTATACACAAAGCAGGATATATCCTTTCCGATGAGGAAAAGGAGATTACTGCCACCGGTGCAAACATAAGCTACAGGGAAGCGATGGCGGAACTGGTATCTTCGCCGGAAGATGCATCCGAAGAAGAGATAGTCCGCCAGGTTAAGCTGGATAAACAATTCCCTGCAACAGAAGACTGGTTTGCTTATTTTGACGAAAATTATCCGGCTACCCGTGATCAGGGTGAGTATGCAACATGCTGGGCGCATACAGCAATGAGCCTTGCAGAGTTCTATATGATCAACAAGGGCAAGGCAGATAAGAGCGTTGATTACAGCGACCTTCATATGACTTACTGGACCTATACCCAGGGAACTTCTTCCCAATCTGCCGGGGATACCAGAGATAAGGTATTGTTCAGCCCTGTTTCAGAAAACGGTATATACAGCATACTGGATAACGGTGGCAGCTTAAAGTTTGCCGCAGAAAGCCTTATGCGGGGAAGAGGTGTTGCTGCAGAATCGGTAATCCCCTATACCTGGGCAGCAAATATAGCAGGGGGCGGCAGTCTTGGCGCTCCAAGCGAACGTAATGATGTAGTTTATCTTAAGGATGCATGCCTTATAAGCATACGTTTTAATGAGGAGATGGTTAAAGAAGCCATCGTCGAAAACGGTGCTGTTGGCATATCCATGTATGCCGACCGTGCATATTATGACCCTGAACACAATTCATATTTCTGTACGGATTCGGAAAGTTCCAACCACGCACTGACTATCGTAGGCTGGGATGATTATTTCCCTGCAGAAAATTTTAAGGAATGTAACGGCAAGCTTCCGCCCTGGGAAGGCGCATGGCTTGCAAGAAACAGTTACAGTGATGAGAATTCAGAGAGTTATGAATCTTATTTCTGGATCTCATATTATGATTCAACTATAAGCGGGGCATGGGCTTATCAGATGATGGATTCATTCCCCTGGGAAAATCATTACTATTATGATTCCCAGCTCCACGGAAACGCATATTATACTGAAGATACCCAGGTATGTGAATACGCCAATGTATTTACCGCTAACGGGGAAGCAGAGGCTGAAGGTGAACGTCTTGAAGCGGTAAGTTTTGAGATGGCGCTGGTCAGGAACGAAGGATCACGTTATACCGTAAAAATATACGGCGGATTAGAAGGTGATACCCCCGATACAGGTACACTTATAAGAAGCGCCACCACTGAAGGAACGGTATATTACGAAGGTGTATATACGGTAAGTTTAAATTCACCTGTAATACTTGATAAAGGTGAAAAGTTTGCGGTAGTCATATCCTTTGACAAGCCGGGATCCTCTGTTGTTATCGAACGTGCAGTATATGATTATAACGGCATCAGCAGTAAGGTGGGCATAGATGAAGGCCAGAGTTTTGTTTCTACCGACAGGGAAGAATGGGCGGATGTAAAAAGCGGCGATAAAGATTCGGGAAATCTGGTTATAGCGGCCATGACATCGAATACCGAAAAAAAGGCTGTTGTAAGCAGGCTTGAACTGAAACCTTCGGTTGTTACTTTCACCGGTGCAGGAGAAGAAAAAAAATTATCATTAAAGCTTTTGGATTCAAACGGTGAAGAAGCTGCAGACAGCGAATACAGCTATGTGAGTTTCGAAAGCTTAAACAGCTCTGTGGCTGTTGTAGATAATCTGGGCAATATTACAGCTGTTGCAAACGGCAGGGCAAAAGTTGTTGCCAGGTACAACGGCCTGTCTGCAGAATGTGATGTCAATGTAGTGATACCTGATGAAGGTTATACTGCTGTGCCGGTTGCAAATATCAAAGACGGCTCCGATATAGACTGGGCGGAGGATAAGCTTGAGTTTACCTGTTCGACTCCGGGAGCTGTCATATATTATACCTTAGACGGCAGCAATGTTACTGCGGGCAGCATCAGTTATAATGCTCCCATCAGTTTTAGCGCTTCCATGGCGGGGAATAAAGTCAATGTAAAGGCTATGGCTTTAGCCAAAGGCCTGCAGCCCAGCGAAACAGTAAGTCTGAACTTTATTGTTCCTGCAAAAGGAAAAATAAAGCTGAGTTCTAAAGGAACAGTTATAAAGTCTACAGAGCCCGGGGATGTGACTGTCACAGCAAAGCTGTTGCTTGGTGACGAAGAAGAAAAGCCCAAGGCCGGATTCAGATGGAGCGTTGAAGATGAAGATATACTTACCCTGAATGCAGGAAATGCAGGCAGGGATGCTACGGCACGTCTTACCGGCCTTAAGAACGGCGTGACAAAGGTGAGCGTCAGCGCAAACAATGCCTTTGGTGAAAGGCTGTATGCGGACATAAGCATCAGTGTGGATATTGCTACGACCGGAGAAGTTCATATCGCACCGGTAAGCGTTAATTATCTTTACGCAGGAGAAAATATCAGCTTAAGCTGTGACACTGCCGGTGCCAATATATATTATCATATGGAAGTTGCCGGCGTATCAACCGACAGTATCGTTTATTCGGAACCGGTGGTCATCACATCCGATATGGTTGGCAGCCGTATCTGTGTTAAGGCATATGCCGTAAAGGAAGGATTGTATCCTTCGGATACGGTAAGTGCGGATTTTGCGATCAAGAGGGGCAAGCCCGGCAAGTCTGCTTATGATCCGCAGCCTGACCAGCCGCATGAGGATGGATATATCTTCCTTGTAAAAGGACAGAGCTTTTATGTGGATCCTTCAGTTAATTGGGAAACAGGATCTAAGAAAGTCATTACGGTAGATAAAAAAGGCCTGGTAAGAGCGAAGAGTGCCGGCGGAGCCAGATTATCCTCCAAAGATGATCCGGATAATTATATGGATTTCATAGTAGCTGTCCCCAGTGTAAAGGTATCGTCTAAGACTCTGGCCTGTGGTGATGAGGCTTTTATAGAACTGAACTGCTTTGTGAACGGAACAGATGTCAGCGGAAGGTTTAAGACATATCTCTGGGAAAGCAGTAATGATGAAGTGGCAACCGTAGATGAAAACGGTAATATCACTGCAGTCGGAAAAGGCAGCGCTGTTATCAGAGCGTATATAAACGGAAAGGCATTCGGTACAAAGATATCCGTTAAGGACCAGGTTGATCCCGGCAAACTTAAGATATTGAATAATACCGTAAGTCTTACCATAAATCCGCTTCAGAACACCGTATTAAAGATAGATGGCATCAACATGAAAAAATGTGGCTTTGAAGGGGAATGGACGGATACATCAAGTGATAAGAAAGGAAATATCAACTGTTACGAGAACGATGTTATACGTTTGCATAAAGGCGGCAGGATAGAGGCAAAAGCAGCCGGAGCCTGCAGCTTCAGGCTTATACCGGATGGAAATGCAAAAAAGGCGATTGATGTAGAGGTTACGGTGAGGGAAGCGACGGAGCGTGTTGTGTATCTTCAGCCGGGAGCAAAAAGGACCATCAGTATCAAAGGCGTAAAGAACAGCGGAAAAGATTCGGCTTTATGGAGTTCTTCGGATGAAGACGTTGCCCTGGTGGTTAAAGGTAAGATAAATGCCCGCACCGAAGGTGAATGCCTCTTAAGCTGTGAATATAAAGGTTTCGTGTTTAAAATCTGGGTTTACGTATGTTCATGCGATCTGAAAACAGATGAAAAGTTGCGGCTGAACGGTAAAGATTACGAGCTGACACTTAATGCGGAAGATGAACCCTATGAGATAAACTGGGTAAACCACCCTTATGAGAATTTAGTATTTACCAATAAAAATAATAATGTTGTTTTTACGGACCAGTATGAAGTGATCTATATCAGAGGAAAAGGTAAGACCGTAATCACGGCCGATGTTCACGGAATAAAGATTAAGATCAAGGTTTTAGTTCAATAACAAGGGAGGAACATGATGAAAAGAAAAACCAGAACATGGATCAACAGGGCGGTGAGCGTTGCGGTAGCTGTCGCTATGGTGCCCGGTATGTGGGCGTCTGCTGCAGGTGCGCATGACGGAAAGCTCACAGACAGGGTAACACATTCGGATAAGAATTTTAATGATTATGAATATATCCGGATGGATGAGAAAGACTTTGATGAGATAATCGACGGCCTGCAGGACCTTGCTGATGATCCTGCTTCTGCCGATGCAGTGCTTGATGTGATAATCGCAATGGAAGATTATTTCAGCGAGATGTCAGCTAATTACAGTATAGCGCGTATCTATTCGGATAAGGTGGCTGATGATCAATATTGGGATGACGAGGTCAAGTTCTATGATGAGTTGGCCCACAGTGTATACGATAAGCTTATGCAGAGTTATCGTACCATTGCGACTTCAACAAATTCCGATGTGCTGCATGACCGTGTTGATGATGAAGATGACTGGCAGGAGATATTGGACTATGTGGATATGACCCAGGAGCAGAAAGATCTGGCAGCTAAGGAGACAGAGCTTTCTCTTCAGTATGATATCCTTTATAACAAAGAATATACTTCGACTATCGGCGGCAAGAAGTATACAAAGGATGAACTTACCGAAGCCATGAATAACGGGCAGATACAGCAGAATGATTATATGACTGCCTATGCCGATATCCTTAAGCAGGCAAATGAAGAAAGAGGACAGCTTTACCTGGAACTGGTTGATATTAGGACGCAGATCGCCAAAAGCTATGGTTATGACAATTATGCGGAGTATGCCTATGAAGAAAGTTATGACAGGGATTACAGCATAAGTGATCTTGATGCATACCGCCAGGATATCAAGGATTATCTTATTCCTGCCCAGGACCAGCTGACCCTTCAGCTTTTCCTTTATTATTCCGACCAGCTTCAGGATGCCTTTAAAGAGCCTATGTCTGTACAGGAATCCCTGGATATCATGTATAAATATCTTCCGGAGATATCAAATGATATGCTTGTATCACTTGATTATATGGTGGATCACGATCTGTACGATCTGGAGGTGAATGATAAAAAAGCTCCGGGAGGATATACCACACAGATCAGCGGGCAGTATTTTGCGCCTTTTATGTATAACTGCGCCGATGGTACTTATTCAGATATGAGAACGGTCATCCATGAATTCGGCCACTATAATGAGCTTTATTATATGGACCATGACAGCTGGTATTACGGCAGTACGGATCTGGATATCGCAGAGATACATTCCCAGGGCCTCGAATTATTGTTTATGGATTATTCCGACGAGATATTCGGCGATTACGGCGAAGTCATGAATCTCTATACCGTATATAATCTTACTTATGCTGCAGTAGAAGGCGCAAAAGAAGATTACTTCCAGTATCTTGTTTATACCAATGCTGATGGTCTTACACTCGATAAGGTTAATGAGCTTTATTATGACTGTGTAATGGAATATGGCGGACAATACGGTTCACTTCTGAGTGACAGTATTTCACTGGCAAATGCAGGATATCTTGATAAGAATGTTTCATATGACTGGGTAAATATACCTCATACTTTCCAGTCGCCTATGTATTATATAAGCTATTCGGTATCGGTAGCTGCAGTGTTAGAGCTTTTTGACCGTATACTTGATGACCGTGATGCAGGTATAGATATGTATCTTTCGCTGGTGGATGCTGAATTCCAGGAGCCCTTCCAGGATACACTGGCAACTGTAGGACTTAACAATCCCATCACAAATCCCAGATTTGATGTTTATGCTTCGGATCTGCTTTATTATCTGGGCTTAAGTGAGGAACGCATAGTTGATAATACGGTATACGGCGGAGATGATCCTTCAACGGATCCGGGTACAGGTACAGATCCCAAGCCGACCCAGAAACCGGATAAGGACAGTGATAAGGACGATGATGACTGGGAGGACGGTGATATTGACGTGGTCAAAGATGTAGGTGTTTCAACAGGAGTGATAATAGCGCTGGCAGTGATCGGAGTTCTGTTCGTAGCTGTTCTTATTGTACTGATCATACTTCTTGCCAAGAGGAGCAAGGAAAAGAAAGCGGAGAGATACGCACAGGCAGCACCCGGGGCAATACCTCCCGGAGGATATATGCCACAAAATAACAATATGGCCGGAGCCCCCGGCATGCCCGGAGCCCCCGGAGCGATGGGGGGCAGACCCGGTATGCCCGGAGCCCCCGGTATGGGTGGTGCACCCGGAATGAACGGTGCGCCCGGAGCAATGGGCGGCAGACCCGGTATGTCAGGAGCTCCCGGTATGGGCGGTGCACCCGGAATGAACGGAATGCCCGGAATGAATGGAACTCCCGGTATGAACGGAATGCCGGGCAGACCCATGCAGCAGGGCAATCCTTATATGCAGAGTATTTCGCAGCAGGGAGCACCCGGTAATCCTTATATGCAGAATAATAATATGATGCAGTCAAATAACCAGGGTACCCCTTATATGAATAATGCAGCGCCCGGTATGCAGCAGAACAGACCGCTCTTTGATCCGTTTAAGAATAACGAACCTGTGCAGAACAGTAATCCTTATATGCAGGGAAATCCCTATGCGGGATTTGGAATTAACCAGGCGACGAATAACAGTGCAGCCATGAATCAGCCCGGTAATGTTCAGCAGCCTATGGGACAGCAGACGGGTATGGGACAGTCAATGAACATTCTGCCCCCTATTAACCAGCCTGTTAATAATGATCAGGCTGCAGTTGCAGACCAGACGGCAGCTGCACAGCAGCCTGCTGAAACAATTGCGGCTCCTGTACAGGATCAGCCTGCTGCAGTAAATACTGACAGTATTTCTGCTGATACTGATAATACCCGGGCGGTTTTTGCAGCCGGGGCTTCAGTGAATGAAAGCAGCATTTCGGGAACTGCTCCCATAACTGAAAGCAGTTTATCGGGGCCGGTACCTATGGGACCGCAGAGTGATGACAGGCCTGCGCCTAAGCCTCTGGGCGAGATCAAGACCCAGATGCCCAATACAGCGCCTAATCCCTTCCTTCAGAATCTTGAAAATATGAAGAAAGAATCTGATGATACTGGCAATACTTGAAAACGAAAATCAACTATGCTATAATGCTCTGAATTTAATCAGAATTTGACAAAAGGGAGAAATTATAAATGGCACAGCTTTGGGGCGGAAGATTTACAAAAGAGACGGACAGGGATGTATATCTGTTCAATGCCTCCATCAATTTTGACAAGCGTCTGTATGCCCAGGATATACAGGGAAGTATGGTGCATGCGGACATGCTCTGCAAACAGGGTATCATAACGCAGAAGGAACATGATGATATAATTGACGGGCTTGTCAGGATAAAAGAACAGATCGAAGACGGAAGTCTGGAGATCACTGATAAATATGAAGATATCCATAGTTTTGTGGAAGCAAAACTTACCGAAATGATCGGTGATGCAGGCAAAAAGCTGCATACAGGACGCAGCCGTAACGATCAGGTGGCTCTGGACGTCAAGCTTTTTGTAAGGGGAGCGATACAGAATCTTGATATGGATCTGGAAGCTTTTCAGAAAATACTGGTAAGGGTAATGGAAGATAATCTGGAGACCTATATGCCGGGATTTACCCATTTGCAGAAGGCCCAGCCCGTTACACTGGCGCATCATTTCGGGGCGTATTATGAGATGTTCAGGCGTGACCGCCATCGTATAAGGAATATTTTCAGGAATACGCAGGAATGTCCGCTGGGTGCAGGCGCCCTTGCGGGTACCACCTATCCCCTTGACAGGGCGTACACAGCCGAAAACCTTGGCTTTTTAGGGCCTACACTGAATTCGATGGATTCCGTATCGGACAGGGATCACGTGATAGAGTTTTTAAACGCGTTGTCGATGATAATGATGCATCTTTCACGTTTTTCCGAAGAGGTGATAATCTGGAATTCAAACGAATACGGCTTCATAGAGATAGATGATGCTTTCTCCACAGGCTCATCCATAATGCCTCAGAAGAAGAATCCTGATATCGCGGAACTGGTACGCGGCAAGACAGGACGTGTATACGGACATCT
>JAEEGL012323209.1_pt1 | contig 49608 bp, 29 predicted proteins | sample 9134231 | NCBI WGS metagenome assembly JAEEGL01 (sample SAMN16246548, study PRJNA631951) | gut metagenome | biome: gut microbiome; feature: rumen; material: fiber-attached | host: Bos | place: Iran: Karaj | collected 2018-10 | reverse complement strand
TCGGGCTCAGCCGCCTTGGCGGGGTTGATCACCTTAGCGTAGCAGCCACCCTCATAGTTGAACACGCCTTTGTCGTCCCCTCCGTGCTCGTCGTCGCCGATGAGCTTACGCTTCGGGTCGGTGCTGAGGGTGGTCTTGCCGGTGCCGCTCAGGCCGAAGAAGATGGCGGTGTTCTCGCCCTTCATGTCGGTGTTGGCCGAGCAGTGCATGGCGGCAATGCCCTTCAGCGGGAGGAAGTAGTTCATCATGGAGAACATGCCCTTCTTCATCTCGCCGCCGTACCATGTGTTCAGGATCACCTGTTCCTTGCTGGTGACGTTGAAGGCCACGCACGTGTCGCTGCGGAGGCCCAGCTCCTTGAAGTTGTCCACCTTGGCCTTGCTGGCGCAGAACACCACGAAGTCGGGCTCCTGGTCAAACTCAGCCTGGTTCTGCGGGCGGATGAACATGTTCGTCACGAAGTGTGCCTGCCAGGCCACCTCCATGATGAAGCGCACCTTCATGCGGGTGTCGTGGTTGGTGCCGCAGAAGCCGTCCACCACGTAGAGCTTCTTGCCGCTCAGCTGGGCGAGGGCCAGCTTCTTCACCTCGGCCCACACGCACTCGCTCATCTCGTGGTTGTCGTTGGGGTACTCGGGGGTGTTCCACCACACGGTGTTCTTCGAGTTCTCGTCCATGACGATGTACTTGTCCTTGGGGCTGCGGCCGGTGAAGACGCCCGTCATCACGTTCAGCGCACCCAGCTCAGTCTCCTGAGCCTTCTCGTAGCCCGTCAGCTCGGGCTTGGTCTCTTCGTTGAACAGCACTTCGTAGGTGGGGTTGTACACTACTTCCTTCACACCTTCGATGCCATACTTTTTCAGTTCTTCTGCTCTCATTTTTTTTTTGTTGTATTGTTAAAGGGTTATTGGTTTATGGTTTTTTGGAAATGTCCTTTCTTTACCGCCTACAAAGGTACAACGTTTTCTCGGGAAAGAAAAGCGCGGGGCGTGTTTTTTTGCGGCAAACTTTTATTTTTCATTTCCGTCGGACTTTTTTCCTTTTCCCGAAGGGAAAGTGCCAATCAAAGTTTGCAAAAACGTGCCCCCGCGAGAAGGAGGTTACAAAAAAAGTGGGACGCGAGCGCACGCTCACATCCCACTTGCTTAATGATACCGTCTAAAATCAGAACAGGTAGGCAACACCCATGTGGAGGTAGCTGCGGTTGAAGGAGTGATGGTCGCTGGCATTACGGTCAAGAATTCCGTAGTTGTAGCCGAGGCTGACGCGGAAGGTCTCTGCCCAGTCGAAGGCAACGCCGCCGCCCACAAGCACGTCGAGGGGCTTGTAGTTGGTGTTCTCGTAGAGGTCGCCTTCGGTGCTGCCGCTGATGCCGAGAATCTTGATGTCACCCTTGCTCTTCGACATGACGCCGTAGCTGATGGTGGGACCGGCATAGAGGACAATGGCGAAGTCGGGGGCCAGCTTGAAGCTGTAGTTCAGGTTGATGGGCACGCCGACATAGGCTTCGGTGAGCGTAATCTTGCCCGAGCCGAGGGCACCGGTGGATTCCTGTGACTTGGTGGCATAGGTGGCATAGACGCCGGGGGCAACGCCGAAGTTCTCGCTGAAGTGGATGTTGTAGTCCAGACCGGCATAGAGGCCGTTCAGGTTGGAGTCAGAGAGGCTGATGTGCGTGGGGTTGACATAACCGACGCCGAAGCTGGCCTGCGCCATGGCAGTGCCGCCAAGCAGCATGACTGCTGCAACAAGTGCTAAAACTTTCTTCATTGTTTTTTCAGTTTTTAATTGGGTTAATAAAACACGTTATCTGTTAATGATTATTCTTCGTTAGAGTGCGCAAATGTAATGATATTTTACAAATGTTGGTTCAAACAGTCCGTTTTTTTTAGTCCTTTTTAACGTCTCGGGGGGCGTGGCGGAGGGAGAAGTAAGGCCGGCACCCCTTTCGGGGCAGCCGGCCTTGCCTGTGTTAGCGGATGACGACCACCTTGCGTCCGCCCATGATGTAGAGGCCCGGTGCGAGCGGCTGACCGTCGTGGAGGCGCTGGCCCTGCATGTTGTAGACGGCGGCTGCGGGCACCTCGACGGGCGTCCACTCAATCATGTCGGCCGACGGGATGTGCTGCTCGATGCTCTCTGCCCAGAAGTGGCCAAGGTGCTCGGCGCCCACGGCATTGGGATGGAGGTAGAAGGTGCCTTGGTAGCCGTTCTCGGCAATGAAGTATTCGGACTTATCCTCAAAGAAGCCGAAGGCCTCCTTGCTGCCCGTCCATATCTGTAGGCCCTGGCCCTGCAGCTCGGCCACCACCTGGTCGATGACGGGATGGTAGCTCTTCAGGCGGTTGAGGCCGGCCTCAAGATACACAGCGCCGTTGTGGGTGTTGGGGCTGTACCAGATGGGGTAGTTGACGATGAAGAGGGCATCGGGATAGTTGCTGTGGAGCTTGCCGATGATGGTCTTCAGGTTCTCGCCATACTGCTCGGGGCTGACGGGCGAGCCGTTGGGGCCGCTCTCGGCACTGTCGTTGGTGCCCAGCATCATGCTGAAGAAGAGGTAGCCGCCGTTCTCGGTGAGGTCGTAGGCCTGGCGGTTGGCGTTGCGGAAGAGCGAGGTCTTGGGCAGCCAGTCGAGGGTGGTGGCACCGCTGACGCCGCAGTTCTGGAAGAAAACGGGGCGCTGGGTGTCCTCGGCCACCTTCTCGGCGCACTTGACGGGGGGCGTCTGCGTGGCGCGGTCGCCAAGGCCGGCACCGTAGGTGATGCTGTTGCCGATGAAGAGGATGTTGATGGGCTCGTTGCCGGGCTCGATGTTGCCGTTGATGAGTGTCCAGCGGACGAGCTTGACGGCCTCGCGCAGACGGGCGATGTTGTCGGCGGTGGGATTGGCCTTCACGGCGTCGGCAGCGGCCATCATGGCATCGACGGCGACGGAGAGGCCCTTCACGGTGCTGTAGGGAGCCTCGTCAACAGGCTTGTCGCCCCACATCTGGAAGCGGGCAAGGCTGACGTACGGCACGCCGTAGGCACCCAGACGCATGTTGACGGTCTCTAGGATCATGAAGCGGAAGTCGGTGTACTTGGCACCCAGCTCGATGACGGGCGACGTGTACTGGGCGGGATGGACGCCGTGCTGCTCGGCGGGGATGAGGTCGGGCATCTCTATTATGTCGGTCCACGAGTCGTCCTTGTCAGGCGTGTTGGTAGCCTGAATGATGATGTGGTCGGGCGTGTCGTAGGTGCTGGGCCAGTTGGAGCCTATCATCGAGAAGATGAAGTGCTCAACGGCCTCGTCGAGGTGCACCTGGATGTAGTTGGTGGTGCCGGCAGGCAGCGGGTCGCTCCACGAGGTGTGGAAGATGATGGAGCTGTAGTCCTGCGACGGGTCGATGAGGCGGCCGACGTAGAACTGCTCGCTCTCCTCGGAGTTGGCGTAGAGCTGGTCGTCGCGCAGGATGAGCGGCGTGGTGCCCACGCCCATGACCTTGTTGTAGAAGATGGCCACGGAGTCGAGTATCGGGGTGACGAGGGCGTCCACCTCGGCCTGCTTCAGCGAGTCGATGACGGCCTGGTCGGTGAGCTCGCGGGCCTCGTAGAACTGCATGCGGGCAAGGCTGACGAAGATGTTGCCGTTGCCGTTGTTGCGGTTGTTTGTGGTAGCCTTGATGAGCATGCGCAGGTCGGTGTAGCTGTCGTCGAGCGTGATGCGCGGCGAGGTGTACTTGGCGGGATAGGCCTCGTGCTGCTCGTCGGGGATGAGGTCGGGCAGCTCAATGAGCGTCTTCCACGATGCCTCGTCGCCGGGGGTGTTGGTGCCGAGGAAGACCACGTGGTCGGGGGTGTCGTAGGTGCCCGCCCAGCCGGAGCCTACCATCTTGAAGACGAAGGCATCGTGCGGCTCGTTGAAGTGGAACTGCAGGTAGTTGTCGGTGCCGGCAGGCAGCGGGTTGTCCCACGAGGTGTGGAAGATGATGCCGCTGTAGTTGTCCGTCGGGTCGATGAGCCTGCCCACGCGGAACAGCGAGCTCTGCTCGGAGTTGGCATAGAGCTGCTCCTCGGCGGTCAGCAGGCCGTCGGCGGGATTGAAGTACCAATAGTTGCCCGTCACGAGGTCCTTGGTGTAGTCGAACTTGATGAGCGGCTTGCCCTCGATAAGCTCGCGGGCTGTGGCGATGGCTTCCGTCAGCGCGTCGATGTCAGCCTGGGTGACTTCTTCGTTGTCAACCTTCAGCTGAGCGTCGTAGATGAGTTCGAGGAGGTTGTCGCAGGCGTCCTCCAGCCCCTCCACGATGTAGCAGAGCGAGTTCTCGTAATCGACGTGTGAGCCGTAGATCTGGAAGCGGGCGAGGCTGAAGTAGATGTTGCCGTTGCCGTTGCTGCGGTTGTTGGTGGTGCCCTTCACCACGAAGCGAACGTCGGTGTAGTCGCCGCCGAAGGTGATGCGCGGCGAGGTGTACATGGCCGGATACTTGTTGTGGTCCTCGGAGGGAATCATGTCGGGCAGGTTAGCCACCGAAACCCACGATGCGTCGTCGTTGGGGTCGTTGGTGACGAGGATCTCCATCTGGTCGGGGGTGTCGTAGGTGCCGGGCCATGCCGAGCCTATCATAGAGAATATCATGTCCTCGCGGGCTTCGTTGAAGTGCACCTGCAGGTAGTTGTACACACCGCCGGGCAGCGGGTCGTCCCACGACGAGTGGAAGATGATGCCGCTGTAGTTGTCGCTCGGGTCGATGAGCTGTGCTTCGTTGAACTGCTCGCTCTGCACCGAGTTGGCATAGAGCTGCGAAGCGTCGGTGATGAGGGGGTTGTCGGTCTCGACGATGTAGGAGAAGGCCGAGTTGTACACCTCGCGTCCCGTCTGAGCGAGGCCGGCAAGCACTCCGCACAGGGCGCGCTGTTCCTGTCGCTCGGTGAGCTCCTTGATGTAGTTCTCGTCGTCGATACGGCGCAGGTACCACAGGCAGAAGTCAAGTGCTCCGTTCTGCCACTGGCTGACGAAGCCCTTCTCGCCGGCACCCGAGTTGTGTCCGGCAGCGTGGTAGGATTTGTTGTTGTTGAGGTTCGAGATGTGCCATTTGCCGGCGCCCTTGCTGGTGAGCAGCTGGGCTACGCCGGGCGTGGCGCTCGTGGACACAGCGGTGGAGGTGGGTTCCTGGTAGGTGATGTACTCGCCGGTGTTGAAGTTGCGGATGGTGAAGTCGTTGTTCTTGTTCTCGATGCGGAAGATGAAGCTCTCGTCGCTCTCGTCGAACTTCTTCCAGCTCAGCGTGTGGGTGTCGTCAACGAACATGGCTTTCTCTTCGTTTTGTGTGTCAAGGAAGCGCTCGTCGCTGTTCACGATGTAGTAGAAGCCGTCGGTCACGGGGTTGACGCCCTCCATCACCGCCTCGAAGGCAGCCGTCAGGGCTGCTTTGGCCGTACGGCAACGTTCGGCATCGCCCGATGTCACAGCCTGCTGGGCTTCCGAAAGTGCACTCTTGTAAGCCTCTACGAGCGACTTCTCGTGGAATCCGGGGTCGGTACCCGTGGGGAATTCGTAGCCGCGCAGGTCATCGAGCGTCATCTGCAGCAGCTCTACCGGATCGTCAATCTTGATGGGGGCATACATCTGGAAGCGGGCGAGGCTGAAGAAGATGTTGCCGTTGTAGTTGTCGCGGTTGTTCACGGTAGCCTTCACCACGAAGCGTATGTCGGTGTACTTGGCGCCGAGATAGATGCGCGGAGAGGTGTAGAACGCCGGATGCACGTTGTGCATGTCTTCGGGAATCATGTCGGGCAATTCAGCTACCGATATCCATGACAGCTCGTTCTCGGGGTCGTTGGAGACAAGGATCTCCATCTCGTCCGGGGTGTCGTAGGTAGCCACCCAGTTGGAGCCGATCATCGTGAAGATGAAGTCTTCGCGGGCCTCATTGAGGTGCACCTGCAGGTAGTTGTACACCCCTGCCGGCAGGGGGTTGCTCCACGAGGAGTGGAAGATGATGTTTGTGTAGTCGTCGCTCGGGTCGATGAGCCTTTCCACATTGAATTGCTCACTCTCCACCGAGTTTGCATAGAGCTGAGAGGCGTCTGTGATGAGTCCCTCTTCGGGGTTGAAGGTCCAAATGTAATCTTCAGCCCAGGCAGTACTGAAAGCCATCAGTATTGCCGCCAAACAAAGCAAACGTGACTTTTTCATAATGGTATTAATAAAAAGGTTAAACAATAATTTTTAGTGGTTTATATTCCGTGTTACATTAGTCCCATTGGTAGGATTCAGACATTTTCTCGCCAAAGGCAAGGTCTCCTGCGTCGCCCAAGCCGGGGACGATGTAGGAGTGGTCGTTGAGCTTCTTGTCGATGGCAGCGCACCAGAGGGTGATGTCGTCGCGGTGGGCAAACACTTTCTCGAGGTACTCCACGCCCGGGCGTGCGGCAATGACGCAGGCAAAGTGGATACGCCGTGCCTCGCCCTTCGTGTGGAATGCCTTCAGCGCCAGCTCCATGCTGCCTCCGGTAGCCAGCATGGGGTCGGCGATGATGAGGGTTTTACCGGTGAGCTCGGGGGCTGCGATGTACTCAATTTTGATGCCCACCTCCTTGCACTCCTCGTCCTTGTAGAAGCGGTAGGCGCTGACAAAAGCGTTCTCCGCATGGTCGAAGTAGTTAAGGAAGCCTTGATGGAAAGGCAACCCCGCGCGGAAGATGGTAGCCAGCACAATCCGTTCAGCCGAGAGTGCCGTGGGCGCCTTTCCCAGCGGCGTCTGCACCTTCACCGTCTCGTAGGGGAGCTGCTTGCTGATTTCGTAAGCACACACTTCGCCGATGCGCTCCAGGTTGCGACGGAAGCGCATGGGGTCTTTCTGTATGTTCACATCGCGCAACTCCGCCAGGAAGCGGGTGAGGATGGAGTTCTGCTCACTCAGGTTTATGACGTTCATGGTATAAAATTCTTAACTCTTACCCACACATTATCATTTCACTTCCCAGATGTCGTTTGTCTGGAGCAGTTCCTCGAAGTTGTGGTACTTTTTCATACCCTTCACCTCCTCAATCTGCTCGGCAACGGCTGTCTCGTAGGTAGGAGCTGCTACGTCGCGGATGACACCGAGGGCAATGGGGAAGTTGGGAACTTCGTCGCACCCCGTTCCTTGTTGCTCGGTGCCCATCAGCGCCAGCTTCATGTGCAGCGTGTTGTCCTCGCAATGGGCATCGTGGACAAGAATGTCATCCAGCGTGACGCCGTTTTCGCCCAGTTTCACGACTTTCAGGCCGAAGCCCTCTTGCACGAGGCCGTACTCGTTGTTTGCGCCAAACAACATGGGCTGCCCGTGACGCAGGTAGATGGCGTTCTTTGCGCGCCCTTCCTTGTTATAGACGCTCTCGTGCGTGCCGTCGTTGAAGATGACGCAGTTCTGCAGAATCTCGCATACCGAGGCTCCCTTGTGGGCAGCAGCGGCTTTGAGGATTTCCACCGTGCCGGGGCTGTCCGTAGCCACGGCGCGTGCAAAGAAGCGTCCGCGGGCACCAAAGCAGAGCTCAGCGGGGCGGAAGGGGTCTTCCACCGTGCCGTAGGGGCTGGATTTGCTCACGAAGCCGCGCGGGCTGGTGGGGCTGTATTGTCCCTTTGTGAGGCCGTAGATGCGGTTGTTGAGCAGTATCATGTTGATGTCCACGTTGCGGCGTATGGCATGGATGAAGTGGTTACCGCCGATAGCGAGACCGTCGCCGTCACCGCTGATTTGCCAGATGGTAAGGGCGGGGTTGGCAACCTTGGCACCTGTGGAGATGGCAGCAGCACGTCCGTGGATGGTCTGCATGGCGTAGGTGTTCATATAGTAGGGCAGACGGCTTGAGCAGCCGATGCCGCTGATGACGGCAGTATCGTGCGGAGCAACGCCGATTTCTGCCATAGCCTTGTGAAGCGAGGCAAGGAAGAAGTGATCACCGCAACCCGGGCACCAGCGAGGCTGGCCTTTCTTGAAATCTTGTGCTGTATACATTGTAAGTTAAGAATTAAGAGTTAAGAGTTAAGAAAAATACTTTGGTTATCGTATTTTTCTGTGTTCTCTTTGGAGGTTTTTACGATGGTAGCAAGAATGGATGTTATCTCATCTGCTTCGTTATGAATGGATTCAAAAGTTTTATCGTCAATATAATCGCTATCGTGTAAGAGTTCTATCCAATATAGAGTTTCGTTGGCTTCCTTTAATGCTATGGAAACTTTGTTGATGAAGTCTGCACGGCTCTGCGCAAACTTCGCTTCCCGCATCATGGCTCCGATGGACGTACCGCTTCTAAGCATCTGCTTTGACAATACAAATTCGTTTTGTTGTTTAGTCAGATACTTATAAGCTTTCACAATCCTCAGCGCAAAAAGGTAGGAACGTCTTTCTATAAAAGGATTTTCCTGAGTCATTTTTTCTTAATTCTTAACTCTTAACTCTTAACTAAGTCAGCGAACGCGGCAACGAGCTCGCTGACAACGAACGGCTGGCCTTTGACCTGATTGAACTGGCAGGGGACGAAGCCGTCGACCTTCATGCGCAGATAGGCGGCAAACTGCCCCAGGTTCTGCTCGGCAACGACTACCTTCGGGTATTTCTTCAGCACCTCTGCCGTGTTCTTGGGCAGGGGGTTGATGTAGCGGAAGTGCGCCAGGGCAACCTTGTGCCCGTTGCGGTTCATCTCCTCCATAGCGGAGTAGAGGTGCCCGAAGGTGCCTCCGAAGCCCACAATGAGCAGTTCGGCATCGTCCTTGCAGCCCAGCACCTTGACGTCGGGTACGGGGATGCGCGCCACCTTGTCGGCACGCTCGCGGCACATACGGTCGTGGTTCTCAGGGTCGGTAGAGATAGCGCCCGTGTTGCCATCTTTCTCCAGTCCACCCAGGATGTGCATGAATCCTTCGCGTCCCGGCACGGCCCAGTAGCGTACGCCCGTCTCGGGATTGCGGCGGTAGGGCGTGTAGTTATCCTTCTGCTCCTCGGGAGCGTAGGGCGGGTTGATGGCAGGATACTCCTCCAGCTTGGGCAGACGCCAGGCGCTCGAGCCGTTAGCCACAAAGGCATCCGTAAGCAGCACCACAGGCGTCATGTGCTCTAGCGCCATCTTCGAAGCATAATAGGCCGCGTCGAAGCAGTCGGTGGGGCTGGCAGCTGCAATCACGGGCATGGGGCTCTCGCCGTTGCGCCCGAAGAGCGTCTGCAGCAGGTCCGTCTGCTCAGACTTCGTCGGAAGACCTGTGGAAGGACCTCCGCGCTGCACGTCGATAACCACCAGCGGCAGTTCCTGGATGACGGCAAGGTTCATCGCCTCGCTCTTCAGGCAGATGCCCGGGCCCGACGTGGAGGTAGCCGCAAGGGCACCTGCAAAGGCAGCACCCACGGCACTGGCGCAGCCAGCAATCTCGTCCTCGCATTGCACGGTAGTAACGCCGAGGCTCTTGTGCTTCGACAGCTCGTGCAGGATGTCCGTGGCAGGCGTGATAGGATAGGAGCCGAGGTAGAGTTTCAGCCCTGCCTTCTCGGCAGCGGCAATCAGACCATAGGCTGTAGCCTTGTTGCCGCTGATGTCCATGTACTTGCCGGGCACCTTGGTCTTCGATTCGATGGTGTAGGTATGGGTGGTTGAGGCGTGGGTGTTGTGTCCGTAGTCATATCCAGCATGGATGACGCGGATATTCGCCTCGGCAATAGCGGGTTTCTTGGCAAACTTGGTGCGCAGGAAGCTCTCGGCAACGGACAGGTCGCGGTTGAAGAGCCAGCACACCAGTCCGAGGGCAAACATGTTGCGGCACTTCAGCATGGCCTTGTTGTCCATGCCCGTGTCGGCGAGGCAGTCCTTCACCATCTGCGAGATGGGCGCTGCGATAACATCCTGCTTAATGCCCATTTCGGCAATGGGGTCGTCGGTCTTGAAGGCAGCCTTCTCAAGGTCAGTCTTCTTGAAACAGTCCGTATCGATGATGATGCAAGCCGTAGGCTTGGCAAACTTGTACTGCGTCTTGAGGGCGGCAGCGTTCATCGCTACCAGCACGTCGCACAGGTCGCCTGGGGTAAACACCTTGCCGGCTCCGACGTGAATCTGGAAGCCGCTCACGCCTGTCAGCGAGCCTTGCGGGGCGCGGATGTCGGCGGGATAATCAGGGAACGTGCAGATGTCGTTTCCGACGGTAGCAGAGATGGTGGAGAAGAGGTTTCCAGCCAGCTGCATGCCGTCGCCGGAGTCGCCCGAGAAGCGCACTACCACCTGCTCCAGTTCTTTTACAACGATTTCTTCACTCATAGTTTATATCTGTAGTTTTTGATGTGCTTTTTTGCAAAAAGCCGCGCAAATTTACACACTTTTTCTAGAAAAAAATACAAATACTGTTTATTTTTTGTTTACAAAAAGGACATTTGCAAAAATCCCCCGCATCAGGAGGGATGCGAGGGACTGGTTTAGCGCTTTCGCCTTACTCGGCGCCGGTGATGTAGCGGTTCTCGGGGGCTACGCCGAAGTCGGCTGAGGGCTTGCTGCCGAGGGTGAAGCGGATGTCGCCTCCCTGGAGCACCTCGTCGTGGTTGAGGAACGAGCGCAGGGCGTTCGTGCTGCCCGGGACGTCCATCTGCTGCACGTAGATGCCGTCAGCCGTGTTCGAGGTGATTGTCGTGGTCTTGCCGCTCTCCAGGTGAATCTTTGCCAGGGGGAAGTGGGGCGAGCCCACAGCGTAGGCGGTCTTGCCCGGGCAGACGGGGTAGAAGCCGAGCGTCGTGAAGATGTACCATGCCGACATCTGTCCGCAGTCGTCGTTGCCGCACAGGCCGTCGGGCACGGGCTGGTAGAAGAGGTCTGTCACCTGGTGCACCACCTCGGCCGTGCGCCAGGGACGTCCTGCAGCGTCGAAGAGGTAGATGTCGTGGTGGCTCGGTTCGTTGCCGTGGGCATACTGCCCGATGAGGCCCGTGATGTCCGACTTCTCGTCGCCCTTCGTGGCCGAAGGACCCTCAAACAGGCCGTCCAGCTTATCGCCATAGGCCTTGTCGCCGCCCAGCAGCGCCATGTGGTCCTTGATGTTGTGCTGCACATGGAAGCTGTACTGCCACGAGTTTGCCTCGGTGAAGTGACGGTTCACCTCCGTGGGGTCGAAGGGCGTCAGCCACTCTCCGTCAATCTTCGGGCGCATGAAGCCCGTCGAGGGGTCGAAGATATAGTGATAGTAGAGCGAACTCTCGTAGAACTTCTTGGCAATGTCCTTGTGTCCCAGCTTCTCCGCTACGGTAGCGATGCACCAGTCGTCGTAGCACATCTCCAGTGTCTTCGATACCGACTCGTCCTGCTCGTTCGAGTTCACATAGCCCAGCTCGTGGAAGGTGTCGATGCCGAACTCCTTCTTGCGTGTGCTCTCCTGCATGGCCTCGAACAGCTCGTTCATCTCGTCGTCAGGCAGGGTGATGCCCTTCATCAGCGCGTCGGCGATGACGGAGACGGAGTGGTAGCCAATCATGCAGTTCGTCTCGTTGCGCTGCAGCTCCCAGATGGGCAGCTTGCCGCACTCGCGGTAGATGCTCAGGAACGAGTATAGGAAATCCTTCGTGCGCTCCCTTTCGATGATGGTAAACAGCGGGTGCAGGGCGCGGTAGGTGTCCCACAACGAGAAGACGTTGTATTGTGCGTGCTCCTTGCTGACGTGCACCTTGCCGTCCATGCCGCGATACTCACCGTTGACGTCAGAGTAGAGGCTGGGGGCGATAGCCGTGTGGTACATAGCGGTGTAGAACGATGTCAGCTGTTCCTGGGCGGTAAACACGGTGCCGTCCGTGGCGCGCTTGCGGTCTGCCGCTTCCACCTCAATCTTGCTGAGGTATTCGTTCCAGGCGGCCTTGGTGCCCTTCTGCAACGCGTTGAACTGATGGGCAAACTGCTTCGTGCCCTTGCTCTGTGCCAGCTCGGCGCGCAGGTTCAGGCGGGCATTCTCCTCCGAAACGCTGCTGATACCCACGCGCACATAGACCTCCTTCTTGTCGCCGAAGCTCAGCAGCGCTTTCACGGGACGCGTCTTCGTCTCCCCGCGGAAGTTCCACGTCATCTCCTCTAGGCGCGAGTCGACGATGGGCTCCGAGAACTCAGCGTAGAAATAGACGGGGTGGTCGTTGGCCCAGAAGTGGGTACGGCGCAGGCCGCAGACGGTGTACTCGTCCACCACCTTCACGGTTGCATCGATGAGGTATTCGCGTAGCGTCAGGTCGATAACCATCTGATGGTCCTTGCCCTTGTCCTGATAGGTGTAGTGGTGCATGGCTCCGCGCTGTCCCGTCGTCAGCTCAGCGCTGACGTTCCAGCGGTCCAGGTTCACGCGGTAGTAGCCCGGCGAGGCCACCTCGTTTCCTCCGTCATGGCGGTACTCCGACTTGAAGTCATCGGCTTCGATTTTCTCCTTCGTGTAGCCCGATACAGGCATGAACGTCACGTCGCAGAGGTCGGCGCAGCCCGTGCCGTTGAGGTGCGTGTGGCTGAAGCCGTAGATGCAGGGCTCGTCGTAGTGGTAGCCCGAGCACACCTCCCAGCCTCCCAGTCCGTTGTCGGGGCTGAGCTGAATCATGCCGAAGGGGTAGGTGGCGCCTGGGAATGTGTGTCCCGTAAAGGCGGTACCAATCATCGGATTCACATACTGTGTCAGGTCGGCCGTTTCGGTCTGCTTCGTGCAGCTCAGCGTGCAAGCCAGCGAAAGAGTCACCATCAAAATGGTCTTGAGTGTTGCTTTCATCATCATTCCTGTTGAATTGTTAACTTTTGAGGTATAAAAAGATAAGTTCTATGCTATGGCTGTTGTTTCAGTTGCTCGTATTTTGCTATATAGTCCCTGGCGTGGGGGGCGTTCCACTCCGTCATCTGGTCGATGCCCTCGCGCTCGACGACTCGCTTGAACAGCACGTCGGCGCCGCTCTCAAACGCCTCCTGCGGGGTGCGCTCCAGCTGCAGGAAGCAGAGCGGGAACTCTGCCTTCTCCACGCGCGCCAGCAGGTCGGCGTCGTCAGCCACGGCAGCCTTTGCCTCGGCAAACAGGCGGCGTCCCTCGCGCACAAAGTCATCGGTGTACATGTTGCTCGAGGGGTTGACATAGCAGGGCACGTGGATGCCTTCGCGACGCAGGATGCTGTCCTCCAGTGCCAGGTAGCTGCGTATGTACGGCCCTGCAGCGCCGTAGTAGCCGTCGGTGAAGTCACGGATAATCGCCTCCACATCGTCGTCGGGGTTCCACATCAGCTTCGAGAGCAGATAGCTGCGCATCTCCCTGAACTCGCACGACACCGTCTGGTAGTCGCCCTCCTCCAGGATGCCTATCGCGTGGTTGTCGCGGAAGTCGCGGATGTGCGACTGCAACGTCTTCCAGTTGGCGATGGGCAGGCAGTAGAGCGAGAAGTTCGTCACGTAGTCCCAGATGTAGAGGTGCGGCGCAATGGCGCCCCACGCCTTGAGGTCCTCCAGGAACGTGCGGTTCTGCTCACAGCCGTCGTAGTCGTGCAGCAGGCAGCACTCGATGCTGCAGAGGCGTATGACCACGTTCTCACGCGGGACGATGTCCTTCGGGGCGTGGCGCGTGTACTGGTAGGCAAACGTGCCGATGAACTTGTCGGGAAACTCCTCCTTGACGGCGTCTGCCACCTGGTTGACAAACCACACCATCAGTCCCGACTGTCCGCCGTACTGCTCCGCCAGGGCGTTGCACGCGTCGCAGGTGCAGTAGCGCTGGTTGTCGTTCTGCTCCATCGAGTAGATGAGGTAGTCGGGCTCACGGCGCATGACCTCGCGCACCTTCTCGGTGCAGATGCGCAGCACGTCGGGGTTTGAGAGGCACAGCTGGGCATAGTCGCTGCGGCGCTCTCCGTCAATGAGGCTGAAGTACTCGGGGTGCTCGTTGTAGTAGGCTGCCGGTGAGAGGAAGTTCCCCATGGCATGCACGCCCCAGTAGCCCTCTGCCGTGCCGGGGATGGTCCCTCCCTTGAGGCCCGGCAGTCGCACGAAGTTGTTCCTCAGCCGTGCCGAGTAGGCCGGTATCGTGCGCACGTCCAGGTAGCAGTTGTCGCGGATGCGTATGCCCGGCGCCTCGTGGTGATAGAGCTTGCCGAAGCGCCATGTGGCGCGTTTCGGTGCCACGCTCGCGTCCTTGGCATACCAGCGGCAGCCCAGCTCTTGCTCCAGAAACGAATAGACGCTGTAGAGCGTGCCGCGCTTCGCCCCGCCCCAGAAGAGGATGTCGCCCCCCTTGCTGCACCAGGTGAAGGCGTCGTCCCTGTCGTCGGGCCGGCTTGCCTCGGGCACCAGCGCCTCCACGAGGGGGTTGAAGCCGACTATCAGGCGCCTCCCCGTCGTGCCGTCGGTGAGCGTGCCTATAGGGATTTCCGCGCCGCACACCTCCCCCAGCCAGTGCTGGAGCTCGGCAGCGGCATACTGCTCCGATGCCGGAGCGTCTGCATCCACCACGATGGTATAGTTTGACATCTCCCTGTCGAACAGCACGTGACGTCCCGTGCACCCGCAGAGGAAAACCAATAGGAACAGAGCCAGTTTTTTCATTCTTCGTCAGACTTATGTGTGATTGCTGTTTTTCCATGCAAAGATAGGGTAAAATTGCGACATTAGCAATTTTCGCAGACTTTTTTTGTTCGGGCGGCTGGGCCACGCTGCGAAAAACGCAAATAAGTTTGCATTTCCTCTCGGCTTGCACTACCTTTGTCCCAAAACTTATTGCCATGAAGACGAAACTTCTCCTCCTCCTCTCCCTGCTGCTCTCTGCCGTCTGCTGGGCACAGGACGTGAATAGCGACTACTGGGCTGCGACAGACGCCCTGGGCCGTAAGGTGGGCCGTTATGATGATAGGCACCCTGAGAAACAAGTTATCCTTTTCTACTGGACATGGCACGAACGGGACGACCGGCCGGGGAGCGAGGTGAAGAACATCACGGACATCGTGCGCGCTCATCCCGAGGCGATGCAGGATGCCGACCATCCGGCATGGCAGCGCCAGCCTGGCTATTTCTGGTGGGATGAGCCGCTCTTCGGCTACTACAAGACCACCGACCGCTGGGTGCTTCGCAAGCATGCCGAGTTGCTGGCCGATGCCAAGGTGGATGCCGTGTTTTTCGACTGCACCAACGGCTCCTTCACCTGGGACGCCTCGACGGACTGCCTGCTGGAGGTGTGGAGCCAGGCGCAGCGCGACGGCGTGAACGTGCCTCACATCGGTTTCCTGTTGCCGTTCGGCTACTCTGATGCCTCGCTGAAGTCGCTCCGCCATCTCTACGACCGGCTTTACAGCAAAGGGCTCTACCGCAGCCTCTGGTACTACTGGGACGGGAAGCCCTGCATCATGGCCTATCCCGATAACCTCACCGACAGCCCTACCGACCGTGCCATACGTGACTTCTTCACCTTCCGTCCCGGCCAGCCCGACTATGTGAACGGCCCTGACCCTGCCCATCCCAACGGGTGGGGCTGGCTCGAAAACTACCCTCAGCACGGCTATGTACCTACGCCCGACGGGGGCTACGAGCTGGTGACGGTGGGCGTGGCGCAGAACGCCTGTCCCGAGACGGGAGGCCATTGCAGCGCCTTCAACCTCCCCGGTGCCCATTCGCGCAGCTACTCCGCCAGGCATGGCTTCGACCCCCGTCCTGAAGGCTACCTCTATGGGTGGAACTTCGCCGAGCAGTGGGACCGCGCCTACGAACTCGACCCCCGCGCCGTATTTGTCACGGGCTGGAACGAATGGATAGCCGGCCTCTGGACGCCTGCAAACAGCCCGTGGACGGGCGTCCCCTTCTCGTTTGTCGATGAGTTTGACTGGGACCGCAGCCGTGACATCGAGCCCGTCCGCTCGTGGGGCGACAGGGGCGACGTCTATTACCTGCAGCTGGTGGACCGCGTACGCCGTTTCAAGGGGACCTCGTCGCAGCCGCAGCCCACGCCCCCGCAGCGCATGGCCTTGGGCGACTGGAAGGCGTGGGAGGACGTCCGGCCCGTGTATGCCTCCTACCGCGGAAACACCATGCACCGCGATGCCCAAGGTTGCTGCGACAGCCATTACACCAATGTCTCAGGGCGCAACGACATCGTGGAGGCTCGTGTGGCGCGCGACGCTACCTACCTCTATTTCTATGTCCGCACGGACGCTGCCCTGACGCCCTCGTCCGACCCGCATTGGATGATGCTCCTGCTGGATACCGACCGCAGCAAGCTGACGGGCTGGCAGGGCTACGACTACGTGGTCAACTACCGTTCCCCACGGAAGGGGAAGGTCTTTGTGCAGCGCAGCCGTCAGGACAAATGGCTCTGGGACGACTGTGGCGAGGGACAGATGCGTGTGGACGGTAACCGTCTGATGCTGCGCCTCCCCCGTGCCGTGCTGGGGCTGGCGCCGGACGAAAGGCTCGACTTCGAGTTCAAGTGGAGCGACAATATGCAGGACGAGGGCAACGTCATGGACTTCTATGTGAATGGCGATGTCGCTCCTGGCGGGCGTTTCAACTACGTCTTCAGCGAGGCCCGATGAACGGCAGAAGGCGCAAAGGAACAATCCAACGTGTCGTAAAAAGAATCCCCGCTACTCGTCGCGAGCAGCGGGGAAAATTCATCGTATCGAAAAAGTAAGTTATAAATCGGCTTGTTTTTTCGTTATGGCTGCGTTATCTCACCAGCACCTTCTTGCCGTTGCGGATGAGGATGCCCTTCTGCGTTCCATCCACGGGACGGCCCTGCAGGTCGTAGAAGCGTTCGGCTGATTCGGCATCCAGCGTGGCAGACGTGACGCCTGTCTCGGTATAACGTACCTCCTCGCCTACGGGCTCTTCCTCTATCACCTTGAAGTTCTTCCAATACTCGGCCTTCTCGTACAAGTCCTTCGTGCCCTGGGGGACATGCAAGGTGCAGTTGTAGTTGAATGTATTTTCATCGATTGGAAAGGGCTTTATCGCATGGCAGTAGATATGGGCTGAATTTGGCATATCCTTGAAGGCCCTATCGCCAATCCTGCTTATGCCTCCAGGCAGGGTGATGGATTGCAGCCCTGTGCATTCCAAGAAGGCCTCAACCCCTATGTACGTGATGGCCTCGGGGAAATCGATGGATGTTAATCTCTGACATCTACGGAAAGCATCCATATCTATTTTTTTGAGTTTCTTAGGCAGCTTCATCTCCATCAGGCTCGTACAAGCCTGGAAAGCAGATGCTCCAATGCGCGTAACATTATCGGGAATATCAATATAGGGTAAAGAGGTACAAAGGGCGAATGCCCACTCCTCAATGCTTGTTAGGCTGCCTGGAAGTGTGACGGCAGAAAGGTTCGTACACTCTCTAAACATACTATTCGCTAACGTCTCAATACCTTCCGGAATGACCATATAAGACAGTCTGTCGCATTCAGCGAATGCACTACCTTCTATACGGGTAACGCTTTCGGGGATATTGACATGGTCGAGGTTCTTGCACGCCATGAAAGCACCGCCATCGATGTATGTAATCGTATTCGGGAGAGAAATCGACTGCATATAATAACAGCCCTTGAAAGAGCGCTGGCCGATACCTACGACCGTATACGTCTCGCCCTCGTAGGTCAGTTCTTGGGGAATGACCACATGAATCGGATAGTCACGCTCAAAAAGATTATAAAGCATTCGGTAAGTGATGGAGCTGTGTACATCATCAGGCCATACGGTGTTCGCATACCCCTCATGCAGCCGGTAATACGTGCTGTCAATAGATACATACAGGCCTTTGGGCTTATGCGACAGGAATTCGAATTCGACTCTCCACCAGCATTCGTTCCAGTTTTCGCACTTCTCGGCGAAGCTCGTGGGGTCGGCGTCCAGCTTCAGGCCTGCCCAGAAAAGGTTCAGCGTATAAACCCCGTCTTGTATATCGTAAGCGTTCAGATCGATGCCGAGCGAAGGCCACCAGGTTTCCTTTTGGTAAACGGTATCATTCGATTCTCCCGTGATGACAACCTTTATGGAATCACTGTGTATCCCAAGCCGGGCAAGGCGTGTGGAATAGGTGGGACTTACGTGGCCAATCCAAATGCCATCACCACTCGTAATCCATACCTTCAGGCTGTCGAGGTGCTCGCCGTCATCGTTGAACAAATCGAGATACGTCTGTCCGTCCCACTCGTACCACCAATCACCAATGGTGGCAGGAGCCTGTTTGCTGGCTTCGATGGTGAAATTGCCCTTCCAGCAAAGGCCCTGACTGAACACGCGCAGGACATAATCTCCTTGGGTTATGCCGTTTTCTGACAGGGGGATGATGGCCTCCTGCGTGGAGGCATACTCCTTACTGAAAAGGCAGTTGCCGGCCTGCCCGCAGACGGTTATGGTCAGGGGCGCGGCAACGGAAAGAAGCACCTGTACTTCGTCATCGTCCAAATAGGCCGTAGGAGAGGGAACGGGCGTACGGGCGCCACCTCCTCCAATGGGAATCTCGGTACTCAGCGGGATATTCGTACGGGAATAGCCCAACATGCAAACGAACGCGCAAAGCGTCATCAGAAAAATACATTTTGTTTTCATAGCTGTATCGGTTTTTTGGTTTTTCCGCCACAAAGATATAAGGAAAATTTTTAGGTTGTATCAAAAAAAGCGGGACAAAAATGGGCAAAAAGCGGGACATTTTTCATAGAGGCGGACAAAAGGCGGGATAAAAAAGCGGGACATTTTGTCCCGCCCCCTCCTAAAGGGCTGAAAAACATCAGTCTTCCCCCGCATCGTGCGAAGAGAAGAAAAGTGAGAGTATTTCCGGCGGAATTTTGGCTTCGAGGCGATGACGTTTCTTGCGGACGCTGTCTTTTTCGATGTAAAGCAGATCGGCGATACACGAAAGCGGCAGGTGCAGGTAGCTGAGGATGCAGAGCAGCCAGTCGGCTTCGGAGAATTTGGGGGCATCAGGGTAGGTCTCCATCCGCAGGAACTGGATGGCATCGATGAAGCTTTTGCCGATGTCGTCGGCAACGACTTTTGTTATCGTCGACGTCAGTTGCGTTTCCTTCTTCTGCAACAACTGCAGGATGTGCTCCGAGGGCGTCTGCCTGAAGATGGAGAGGCACCCGCTCAAGGTATTGGCATACTCGGAGAGGCGGAGGGCTTTCTCCTCGTCGTTGAGCTCGGCCCATTGCACCCAGCTGGTACGCGCCAGGGCCAGCTCGCTACGGCGCAGGGTCTCGTGGACCTTCAGCGACTGGGCCTTGCGGCGGTTCCTGCGGACAACCACGAGAAGGATGGCCGCCAGCGCCAGCACGGCGGCAGAGGCGATGCCATAGACGTAGTGGAGGCGGAGGTCGTAGCGGTAGGCGGCCTCGCGCTTCTCCGTATCGAAGGCGAAGGAGACGGCGGAGATGTCGTACTTGTTCTGACGATGATAGATGGAGTCGAGCAGCAGGTCGTAGTTGTCAATGCACGCCTTGGCCTCATCGGCCCCATGAAGCCGCATGATGACGTCGCCCAGATGGTGGTAGGTGGTGGCCATGGAGTAGAGCTCGTCCTTGCACTCGAGGGCTTTCCGGTAGTAGTAGTAGGCGGAGTCCAACTGATTCTCAGCCACAAAGATGTCGCCCATGAGGCAGAAGCCAGCGGCAAACAGGCTGTCATCCTCCACGTCATTCCGGCAAGCCCGCAGGTAGGACAGGGCCTGCGGATGGTCGTCGCGGGAATAGAAGGCTATCTTGGCCTTGTGCAGGAGCGTGCCCTTGCGGCAATAGGGCGGCACGGTATCTGACTGGAGCAGGACGTCGAACAGGCTGTCGGCGGCAGCATAGTCCAACTGCTGAAGACGGGTGAAGCCCAGATAGTAGTGGGCAAAGGCAAGGGAGACGGGGGCGTCGATGGCTTCAGAGGCATCGCGGAAGCGGATGAAGGTGTCGGCAGCCTTCTCGTACATTCGCCTTCGCAGATAATGCCGCCCGAGGTTCTGCAACGTCAGGGGGTAGTAGCGCGAGGTGGTATCGGGGAAGCAGTCGCAGGCTTTCAGGTAGGCGCTGATGGCCTTGGGGTCGTCCTGCAGGTCGGTATAGACGCAGCCCAGGGTGTACCACGCCATGGCGGCATGGTAGTTTTTGTGGCGCGGCACGCCGTAGTAGTCCGTGGCGACGCGGGCGAGGGAGTCGCTGGTGAGGGGGATGTTGCACTTATAGTCGGCCTGCGTCCGCAGCCAAGCGTAAAGGGCAGCCTCCCCCCTCCCCTCCTGAAGGAGGGGTGACTTAAAGTCCTCTCCTTTAGGAGAGGATTTAGGTGAGGCTATGCTGTCCAATAGGGCGCGGGCGGCAGAGGGATTGGACTCCAGAAGAGCCTCGGCACGCTGCAGGGCATCGCGGCACGACGTATCGCTGCACGACAACAATCCCGTTACTGCCATCAGCAGCAGGGCCGTTTGCAGGAGGAGGCTGCGCTTACTTCTCTTCATACTTCACAGAAATCTGCTGCGAAGGTACAACGCAGCAGCCAAAAATGCAAGAAAAATGCCAAATTTGTTTCTGAGGATGAAAAATTCCCCTTTGGAACGGATGTCGGATAAGTGAGGGGAGAATGGGGGGGCTTGCCGGTTTGGGGAGAAACTAACAAACTAACAAAATAACAATTTATATTTTCGTTTTTCATCTTTCCTTCGGCTTGGGGGGATGATTATAATTTATTATTATATATAAATAAATATATATTATTATATATATAATAATATATATTTAACCTTCTCCCGAAAGGTGGGCAGTATTGAGATAGAAAATATAAAATATAAATTGTTATTTTGTTAGTTTTCTCTCAATGCGTTGTTAGTCAGACGATTTATTTTGTTAATATTTTAACTCGCTGTCGGTGAAAGTGTTAGAAATGAGTGTGCGGTCAGGCATACTCGTCATGCCGGGATAGGGAGGCATTGCCTCGGCTACGCCGAATGTTAAAATCTGGGGCGCGCCAGCCCACTGGGCTAATTTCCTAGCCCAGTGGGCTGGCACCGTAGCGCAGTGCGATAATTTTTTATTCCACTGCGTTATTTTGGCAGAAAAAGTTTGCTAATGTCGCGGAAAATCAGTATCTTTGTGGTGGTAATAAACTAAAACCTAACACTTAAACTTTCACCCGAAAATGCTTGAACTATCACAACCACAAACTCTTACGAAAAACGATGGGGAGTGCTACACACGCTCTCCCGCCTGAAGGGTGAAAAAATGGGTGAATTGTGAACAGCTTTGGGAAATCTTGTGTATCTTTGCGGCCGAAAAAATGCATTTTTCAAAAAAACAAATAGGTATTAATCTTAAAAACAAATTGAAAATGAAAAAGTTATTGTTTGCGGCTCTGTGCCTGATGATGGGCTCGGCAGCCTTTGCACAGGAGGATGAAAATGAATATTCCAGTCCTGAAGATGTCGTCTATACCAGCTCCGACGGCAAGTTCCAGTTTGACGTGGTATCCCATATAGGCATTGGCTTTGGCCATGTGACCTCCGACGACTTCCTGCCGTGGAAGTGGCACTCTGGGGAGTTCTTCGTGAATCTCGTTGAACTGAGCTATCGTCCTTTCGCATGGGTCGGCATCGAGGCCGGCATCGACTTCGAAACAATGGAAATTGCATCAAGGTCTTCGTACTTCATGCTGGATGACGACAAGCGGGTGTTTTCGGGCAAGTTCTCCTCGTGGGCAAATTCGTATGACGACACGTCGTCGTCCATCAATGCCTGGGGCTTCAGCGCTCCTATCCTGCTGAAGGGGTTTTTTGGCAAGGCATCCGTCGGCCTGGGCGTCAATCTGCAGGCAAACCTCTGGGGGCAAACGACCTACAACACGCAGAAGGACAACATCTACACGGACATCACGATGAAGAAGGCCGAGCTCACCCCGTTCACCTACAGCCTGATGGCCACGCTGACGTATAACAACTTCCTGGGCGTTTACTTCCGCTACTACCCCTCGCAATACGCCGTTGTGCCCCAGCATACGGGCTCGCCCAAGTTCGGACTGATGACGGTGGGCGTCGCTTTGGGATTCTGATTGCATCGGTACGGTCTGCCAATGGTGGCCCTCTCGCGCGCGTACATTATTTAAAATGAGCCGGAGAGGACGGAAATCGGCCTCGTTTTGCGCTTACGGGAAAAAAAGTTGAAGAATTTTTTGTTGTTAACTTTTTTTGCAGTAATTTTGCGCCGCTAAAGTCGCGGCATGGCCCGACGGCTGACGTAAAAGACGAAGTTATAACAATATAAACAGTAAAACAAAAACATGATCGTAGTACCCGTAAAAGAGGGCGAGAACATTGAAAGAGCTCTCAAGAAGTTTAAGAGGAAGTTTGAGAAAACCGGCGTCGTCAAGGAACTCCGCCGCAGGCAGCAGTTCGACAAACCGTCGGAAATCAAGAGGCTGAAGATGGAGAAAGCCATCTACGTACAGCAGCTTCGCCAGAACGAGGAATAAAAAATTCCTCGTTTTTTTTGTCGTTTTAAAAAAAGTGAGTATATTAGTCGCAGATTTTCCAAGGTGATGTCTGCGCTGATAGATTCATTCATTGATTATCTGCGTCTTGAGCGCGCCTACTCGCCCAGGACCGTGCAGAGTTACGAGATGGACCTGAACGAATTCGAGGCCTATCTCCGCCGCACGGATGCGGACCTGACGCTGGCAACGGCTGACGCCGACAACGTGAGGAACTGGACGATGGAGATGATGGAGGCCGGGCAGAAGGAGACGTCGGTGAACCGGAGGCTGAGCGCCCTGCGCTCGTTCTACCGCTACCTGCTGCGCAAGGGGGTAGTGGAGGTGTCGCCCATGCAGACGGTACGGGGCCCGAAGAAACGCAAGCCGCTGCCGGCGTTCCTGCGCGAGGAGGAGATGAACCGCCTGCTCGACGACACAGACTTCGGCGAGGGCTTTGAGGGCGAGCGCGACAGGCTCATCATCCAGCTCTTCTACGAGACGGGCATGCGCCGCGCCGAGCTGGTGGGCCTCGACGAGGGCGACGTGGACTTCTACCGACGGCAAATCAAGGTGACGGGCAAGCGCAACAAGCAACGCCTCATCCCCTTCGGCGACGAGCTGGGCAGCGCCCTCAGGGCCTACATGGACGAGAAGGGGCGCGAGGTGACGGAGGCGGAGGACGGCGCCCTGTTCGTGCAGAAGGACGGACGGCGCGTGACGGACGCCTGGGTGTACACGATGGTGAGGCGCAACCTGACGAAGGTGACGTCGATAAAGAAACGGAGCCCCCACGTGCTGCGCCACACGTTTGCCACCACCATGCTGAACCACGACGCCGAGCTGGAGGCGGTGAAGGAGCTGCTGGGGCACGAGAGCGTGGCAACGACCGAGATATACACGCACACGACGTTCGAAGAGTTAAAGAATGCTTACAGCAAGGCTCACCCGCGCGCGCGTAAATAATAATAGGTGAAGAAATACGTTATAGATACAGATAAGTTTAACCCCTGCCGAGGCAACGAAGCTCAGGCATAAAGAAAAAGGAGGTACATTATGGACATCAGAATTCAAGCAATTCATTTCGACGCAACGGAACAGTTGCAGGGTTTCATCGAGAAGAAGGCTGCCAAGCTGCAGCGGTTCTACGACGACATCGACGCCGTGGAAGTGACCCTGAAGGTCGTCAAGCCCGAAACGGCCATGAACAAGGAGGCCGACATCAGGGTGAAAGTGAAGAACGAGGAGTTTTTCGCCTCGAAGGTCTGCGACTCTTTTGAGGAGAGCGTGGACGTGTCGCTGGAGGCTTTGCAGAAGCAACTCCAGAAATTCAAGGAAAAAACACGGGGAAAATGAAAAAAATCGCAAAAAGTTTTTGTGTATAGAAAAAAAGTATCTACCTTTGCAGCCGTTTCGCATAAAAAGCCGTGAAACGGCTGCATTTTTACTGCGGAAATGAGATCTTTACTTACTGAAAGTAGTTGAACATCAAGCAATGGGTGAATTCCAGAGTGGCCAAATGGGGCAGACTGTAAATCTGCTGTCTATCGACTTCGGTGGTTCGAATCCATCTTCACCCACGCATGAGGAGAGTTGCGGAAGTAGCTCAGTTGATAGAGCATTAGCCTTCCAAGCTGAGGGTCGCGGGTTTGAGTCCCGTCTTCCGCTCTCACGATTGATGTTGCTGTTATAGCTCAGCGGTAGAGCGCATCCTTGGTAAGGATGAGGTCCTGAGTTCAAATCTCAGTAACAGCTCGATTGATTTATTTAATAACTAGTTAAAAAGAAACAAAGCTATGGCAAAAGAAAAATTCGAACGTTCGAAACCGCATGTCAACATCGGTACCATCGGTCACGTCGACCACGGCAAGACCACTCTGACCGCCGCCATCACCACCGTGCTTGCTAAGCAGGGTCTGGCTGAGGTGAAGTCCTTTGACGCTATTGACAACGCCCCCGAAGAGAAGGAGCGTGGTATTACCATCAACACCGCTCACGTTGAGTACGAAACCAAGAATCGTCACTATGCTCACGTCGACTGCCCGGGTCACGCTGACTACGTGAAGAACATGGTTACCGGTGCTGCCCAGATGGACGGCGCTATCATCGTGGTGGCTGCTACCGACGGTCCCATGCCTCAGACCCGTGAGCACATCCTGCTCGCCCGTCAGGTGAACGTCCCCCGTCTGGTGGTGTTCCTCAACAAGTGCGACATGGTCGACGACGAGGAGATGCTTGAGCTCGTTGAGATGGAAATGCAGGAGCTCCTGGAGCAGTACGAGTTCGATCCCGAGTCCCCCATCATCCGCGGTTCCGCCCTCGGCGCCCTCAACGGCGTTCCCGAGTGGGAGCAGAAGGTCCTCGACCTGATGGATGCTTGCGACACTTGGATTCCCCTTCCTCCGCGCGACATCGACAAGCCCTTCCTGATGCCCGTCGAAGACGTCTTCTCCATCACCGGTCGTGGTACCGTTGCTACCGGCCGTATCGAGACTGGCGTCGTGAAGATCGGTGACGAAGTCGAGATCCTCGGCCTCGGTGAAGAGAAGAAGACCGTCGTCACGGGTGTTGAGATGTTCCGTAAGATCCTCGACCTCGGTGAAGCTGGCGACAACGTCGGTCTGCTGCTCCGCGGTATCGACAAGGACGAGATCAAGCGCGGTATGGTGCTCTGCCATCCGGGCCAGATCAAGCCCCACAGCACCTTCAAGGCTTCCGTCTATATCCTGAAGAAGGAAGAAGGCGGCCGTCACACTCCGTTCCACAACAAGTATCGTCCTCAGTTCTATCTCCGCACCATGGACTGCACGGGTGAGATCACTCTTCCCGAAGGCGTCGAAATGGTTATGCCCGGTGATAACGTACACATCCAGGTCGAGCTTATCTACCCCGTTGCCCTCAACGTCGGTCTGCGCTTCGCTATCCGTGAAGGTGGCCGCACCGTCGGTTCGGGTCAGATTACGGAGATCATCGACGATTAATTCGTCAACCCATAAAGGAGTATGCGCAGTTCCTCCTTCGGGAGGAACTGACATCTCAGGGGTGTAGTTCAACGGTAGAACAGCGGTCTCCAAAACCGTCAATGTGGGTTCGATTCCTGCCACCCCTGCAAAAGATAAAAATAAGACTATGTTTAAGAAATTAGCAACAGCTTGCAAAGAATCTTACAACGAACTTGTCCATAAAGTTACATGGCCGACATTTTCCGAGTTGACAAGCAGCGCAATCCTTGTACTTGAAGCTTCCCTTTTGATTGCCCTGCTGGTCTTTGCGATGGATCAGGTGTTCCAAGGATTAATGGAATTCATTTATCCGCGTTAAAAGTGTGACAAATGGCTGAAGAGACAGTGGAAAGAAAATGGTACGTGCTCCGCGCCATCAGCGGCAAGGAGGGCAAGGTCAAGGAGTACATCGACTACGAATGTGCCCACAGCGACCTTGGCCAGCACGTGTCGCAGGTTCTTATCCCTACCGAGAAGGTGATGCAGGTCCGCAATGGCAAGAAAGTCATTAAGGAACGCAACTATCTTCCCGGCTACGTCCTTGTCGAAGTGGCACTGACAGGCGAGATTGCGTCGCGTTTGCGCTTCATGCCCAACGTCTTGGGCTTCCTGCCAAACCTGAACAATCCGGTGCCCCTCCGTCCCGCCGAAGTCAATCGCTTGCTGGGAACCGTCGACGAGCTGCAGGAGGCTGACGATGAACCCATCGTCGACTACACCGTCGGGGAACCCGTGAAGGTGAACTACGGCCCCTTCCAAGGATTCAGTGGAATCATTGAAGAGGTCAACACCGAAAAACGGAAACTGAAAGTCACTGTGAAGATCTTTGGGCGCAAAACGCCCATCGAGCTTGGCTTTATGCAAGTAGAAAAGGAATAGCACGCATGGTGTTACGACGCGCGCGCCCGTCCTTTTTATAAATTCCCTAAATAAAACAATTAAAAATGGCTAAAGAAGTTGCTGGAATAATCAAACTACAGATTAAAGGTGGCGCTGCAAATCCTGCTCCTCCCGTAGGACCGGCTCTCGGTTCGAAGGGTCTGAACATCATGGAATTTTGCAAGCAATTCAATGCCAGAACCCAGGACAAGGGAGGGAAAATCCTGCCTGTTATCATTACGTTCTACGTCGACAAGTCCTTCGACTTTGTCATCAAGACTCCCCCCGTGGCTATTCAGCTGCTTGAGGCAAGCAAGGCCAAGGGCGGATCGTCAGAGCCTAACCGCAACAAGGTGGCATCGATCACTTGGGATCAGGTGCGCACCATTGCACAGGACAAGATGGTCGACCTGAACTGCTTCACCGTGGAGTCAGCCATGAAGATGGTTGCCGGTACGGCCCGGAGCATGGGTATCAGTGTTAAAGGTGAATTTCCCGGTACTAACTAATTAACTTCAATTGAAATGGGTAAACTGACAAAAAACCAGAAGTTGGCCGCTGCAAAGATTGAAGCAGGGAAAGTGTACACGCTGAAGGAAGCTTCCGCACTGGTGAAGGAAATCTCCACCACCAAGTTCGACGCTTCCGTCGATATTGACGTCCGTCTGGGTGTTGACCCTCGTAAGGCCAACCAGATGGTACGTGGCGTGGTCTCCCTCCCCAACGGTACGGGCAAGGTCGTCAGGGTCCTCGCACTCTGCACCCCCGACCAGGAGGCTGCTGCAAAGGAAGCCGGTGCTGACTATGTAGGTCTCGACGAATATATCGAGAAGATAAAGGGGGGCTGGACAGACGTTGATGTCATCATCACGATGCCCTCCATCATGGGTAAGATTGGCGCTCTGGGTCGCATCCTCGGTCCCCGCGGACTGATGCCTAACCCCAAGAGCGGTACAGTCACTATGGACATTGCCAAGGCAGTGAAAGAAGTGAAGCAGGGTAAGATTGACTTTAAGGTGGACAAGGCCGGTATCGTGCACACGTCCATCGGTAAGGTCTCCTTCGCCCCTGAGAAGATCTTCGAGAACGCTAAGGAATTCATTGCTACAATCATCAAGCTGAAACCGAGCGCTGCCAAGGGCACATACATCAAGAGCATTTATCTTTCAAGTACCATGAGCAAGGGTATCAAGGTTGATCCCAAGTCATGCGATGAAAACTAAAGAAAGGGTACAGCTATGAATATGAGAAAAGAAAAACCCTTCCCCTCACGTAAGGTGGCTGTGATAGACCAGTTGAAAGAGACGATTAGCGCTTATCCTCACTTCTACCTCGTCGACGTAACGGCTCTCGATTCCGTTGCCACGAGCGAGCTGCGTCGTAAGTGCTTCAAGTCGAACATCAAGATGGTCGTTGCAAAGAATACGCTCCTCCACAAGGCTTTCGAAGCCCTGGATGTGGACTATTCCCCTCTTTATGATTCACTGAAAGGTACAACCGCTATTTTCTTCACGGAAACAGCTAACGTTCCGGGCAAGCTGCTCCAGGAATACGCCAGCAAGAAGAAGACTACCCCCGCCCTCAAGGCCGCTTATGCTGAGCAGGGCTTCTACGTGGGTGCCGACCAGCTGACCGTCCTCGCCAGCATCAAGAGCAAGAATGAGCTTATCGCCGACGTCATCGCCCTGTTGCAGTCGCCGATTCGCAACATCGTCTCCGCCCTCCAGAACAAGGCAGAGAAAGCCGAGGAGGCTGCTGCCGAGACCCCTGCCGCTGAGGCATGATGGTAATTTGAGAGATTAAATTAAATAAAAGAACAAACAAAAAATTATAGTAAAATGGCTGATTTAAAAGCTTTAGCTGAACAATTGGTTAACCTGACCGTTAAGGAAGTTAACGAACTCGCTGCAATCCTTAAGGATGAATATGGTATTGAACCCGCTGCTGCTGCCGTTGTCGTTGCAGGTCCCGCCGAAGGCGCTGCTGCTGCCGAAGAGGAAAAGACGAACTTCGACGTCGTCCTGAAGGCTGCTGGTGCTAACAAGCTGCAGGTTGTGAAGGCTGTCAAGGAATCTTGCGGTCTTGGCCTGAAGGAAGCTAAGGATCTCGTTGACGCTGCTCCCAGCGTTGTCAAGGAAGGTCTTCCGAAGGACGAAGCTGAGAACCTCAAGAAGGCTCTCGAAGAGGTTGGCGCTGAGGTCGAACTCAAGTAATTGCCAGCCTGTTTATCAGGTAAACGGTTAAGAATCCCCGTTTGGGGTTCTTAACCTTTTTGTGCCTAATTCAATTTTAGATACTTTAATCTTAACCCAAATGTCTTCCACTACCACCCAACCGCGCATTAATTTTGCTTCCATCAAGAAGCCGGTTTCATGCCCCGACTTCCTGGAAGTGCAGTTGAAGTCATTCAAAGACTTTCTCCAATTAGACACTCCCCCTGAGAAGCGCAAGAACGACGGTCTGTACAAGGTGTTCTCGGAGAACTTCCCTATCGCCGACACCCGCAACAACTTCGTCCTTGAGTTTCTTGACTATTATATCGACCCGCCCCGCTACTCCATCCGCGAGTGCCTGGAGCAGGGACTCACCTATAACGTACCCCTCAAGGCCAAGCTGAAGCTCTATTGCACAGACCCCGACCATGAGGACTTCGATACCGTCATCCAGGACGTCTATCTCGGCTCCATCCCCTACATGACGGAGCAGGGAACATTTGTCATCAACGGCGCTGAGCGCGTGGTCGTGTCGCAGCTGCACCGCTCTCCGGGCGTCTTCTTCGGACAGAGCGTACACGCCAACGGCACCCCGCTCTATTCCGCCCGTATCATCCCCTTCAAGGGTTCGTGGATTGAGTTTGCTACGGACATCAACAATGTGATGTATGCCTACATCGACCGTAAGAAGAAACTCCCCGTCACGACGCTGCTGCGTGCTATCGGCTTCGAAACCGATAAGGACATCCTTCAGATATTCAACCTGGCCGAGGAGGTGCGCGTTTCCAAGGCCACGCTGAAGGAGTGCGTAGGCCGCAAGCTGGCTGCACGTATCATCAAGGTGCGCGTCGAGGACTTCGTCGATGCCGACACGGGCGAGGTGGTTTCCATCGAGCGTAACGAAATCCTCTTCGAGCGTGAAACCCTTATCGACGAGGATGCCGTGAACGAGATTTTGGATTCTGGCGTTGAGACTATCCTTGTCCACCGCGAGGAGGCAGGCCAGTCGGACTACTCCATCATCTTCAACACGCTGAATAAGGACACGAGTAACTCCGAGAAGGAGGCTGTGCTCTACATCTACCGCCAGTTGCGTAATGCCGACCCTGCCGACGATGCAACGGCTCGCGAGGTTATCAACAACCTGTTCTTCTCCGAAAAGCGCTACGACCTCGGTGAGGTGGGCCGCTATCGTATGAACAAGAAGCTGAACCTCACTACCGACATCAGTGTGGGTGTGCTGACGAAAGAGGACATCATTGAAATTATCAAATACTTGATTGAGCTGGTTAACTCAAAGGCTGTGGTCGATGATATCGACCACCTGAGCAATCGTCGTGTCCGTACCGTCGGTGAGCAGCTTGCCAATCAGTTTGCCGTAGGTCTTGCCCGTATGTCGCGTACCATTCGCGAGCGTATGAACGTGCGTGACAATGAGGTATTCACACCTACCGACCTTATCAATGCCAAGACGGTCTCGTCGGTCATCAACTCCTTCTTCGGCACCAATGCCCTGTCGCAGTTCATGGACCAGACGAACCCGCTGGCTGAGATTACCCACAAGCGCCGTATGTCGGCCCTTGGCCCTGGTGGTCTGTCGCGTGAGCGTGCCGGCTTCGAGGTGCGTGACGTACACTACACCCACTATGGTCGTCTTTGCCCGATTGAGACCCCTGAAGGCCCCAATATCGGTCTAATCTCCTCGCTCTGCATCTATGCGAAGATTAATGACCTCGGTTTCATTTCCACGCCCTATCGTAAGGTGGCTGACGGTGTCGTTGACCTCTCTGACGAAGGCTTGGTCTATCTGACTGCCGAGGAAGAGGAGGACAAGATCATCGCTCAGGGTAACGCCCCGCTTGATGACAATGGCAAGTTCATCCGCAACAAGGTAAAGGCTCGTCTGGATGCTGACTTCCCTGTGGTTGACCCCGATGAGGTGGACCTCATGGATGTCTCTCCCCAGCAGATTGCCTCTATTGCTGCAGCCCTTATCCCCTTCTTGGAGCACGACGATGCTAACCGCGCCCTGATGGGTTCGAACATGATGCGTCAGGCTGTTCCTCTCATGCGCACCGAAAGCCCCATCGTCGGCACTGGTGTGGAGAAGCAGCTTTGCGAGGATTCCCGCACGCAGCTGGTTGCCGAGGGCGACGGTGTGGTTGAATATGTCGATGCCGCTACCATCCGCATCCTCTACGACCGTACCGAGGACGAGGAGTTCGTCAGCTTCGACCCCGCTCTGAAAGAGCATAAGATTCCTAAGTTCCAGCGCACGAACCAGAATATGACCGTTGACCTCCGTCCCATCTGCGAGAAGGGTCAGCGCGTCAAGAAGGGCGAAATCCTCACCGAAGGCTATTCTACTGCTAATGGTGAACTTGCTTTGGGTAAGAACCTGCTGGTTGCCTACATGCCTTGGAAGGGTTACAACTACGAAGATGCTATTGTGCTCAATGAGCGCATCGTACGTGAGGATATCCTTACCTCTGTCCACGTGGAAGAGCTCAGCCTCGAAGTCCGCGAAACCAAGCGTGGCTTGGAGGAACTCACCTCCGACATCCCCAATGTCAGCGAGGACGCTACGAAGAACCTCGACGAGAACGGTATCATCCGCATCGGAGCTTGTGTGGAGCCGGGCGATATCCTCATTGGTAAGATTACGCCGAAGGGCGAGTCTGATCCCTCTCCCGAAGAAAAACTGCTCCGTGCTATCTTCGGTGACAAGGCCGGCGACGTCAAGGATGCTTCGCTGAAGGCCTCTCCTTCGCTGAAGGGTGTCGTCATCGACAAGCGCCTCTACTCGCGTGCTATCAAGACCCGTTCGTCCAAGCTGGCCGACAAGGCGCTGATGCCTCGCATCGACGAAGAGTTTGATGAGCGTGCCAGCGAGCTGAAGACTATCCTCGTCAAGAAGCTGCAGATGCTCACCGAGGGTCACACTTCTATGGGCGTGAAGGACTATGTGGGTGTCGATGTGCTGCCGAAGGGTGCCAAGTTCAGCAAGAGTGCCCTTGAGGGTCTCGACTACACCTCTATCCAGCTCAGCCGATGGACGAACGACGAGCATGCCAACCAGCTCATCAGCCAGCTCATCATCAACTACTTGCGCAAGTACAAGGAACTCGATGCTGAGATTAAGCGCAAGAAGTTTGCTATCACCATTGGTGACGAACTTCCTTCGGGCATCATCCAGATGGCTAAGGTTTACATCGCTAAGAAGCGTAAGATTGGCGTGGGCGACAAGATGGCAGGTCGTCACGGTAACAAGGGTATTGTTAGCCGCGTTGTCCGTCAGGAGGACATGCCGTTCCTCGAGGACGGTACGCCTGTCGATATCGTGCTGAACCCGCTGGGTGTGCCTTCGCGTATGAACATCGGTCAGATTTTCGAGGCTGTCCTCGGACATGCCGGACGTAAGTTGGGCGTCAAGTTCGCTACACCTATCTTCGATGGTGCTACCATCGACGATCTCTCCGAGTGGACCGACAAGGCTGGCCTGCCCCGCTATGGTAAGACCTATATCTACAACGGCGAGACGGGTGAGCGTTTCGACCAGCCCGCTACCGTCGGTGTCACCTACATGCTGAAGCTCGGCCACATGGTCGAAGACAAGATGCACGCCCGTTCCATTGGCCCGTACAGCCTCATCACCCAGCAGCCGCTTGGTGGTAAGGCTCAATTCGGTGGTCAGCGTTTCGGTGAAATGGAGGTCTGGGCTCTCGAAGCCTTTGGTGCTGCCCATATCCTTCAGGAGATTCTTACCATCAAGTCTGACGATGTCACTGGCCGTAGCAAGGCCTATGAGGCTATCGTCAAGGGCGATCCCCTCCCCACACCTGGTATTCCCGAATCACTCAATGTGCTTCTCCACGAGCTCAGTGGCTTAGGCTTGCGCGTTACGCTTGAATAATCTCGTTTAACTCTTCACATCAAAAAGAAAAACAACATGGCTTTCAAGAAAGACAATAAAGTAAAGAGTAATTTCTCTAAAATCACGATTGGTCTGGCCTCTCCTGAGGAGATACTGGAGAACTCGTGGGGTGAAGTGTTGAAACCCGAGACTATCAACTACCGTACCTACAAGCCTGAGCGCGATGGACTGTTCTGCGAGCGCATCTTCGGTCCCTGCAAGGACTATGAGTGCCACTGCGGTAAGTACAAGCGCATCCGCTACAAAGGTATCGTCTGCGACCGTTGCGGCGTGGAGGTGACGGAGAAAAAGGTACGCCGCGAGCGCATGGGTCACATCGAACTCGTTGTGCCCGTCGCCCACATCTGGTACTTCCGTTCCCTGCCTAACAAGATTGGCTATCTGCTCGGTATTCCTACCAAGCAACTTGATGCTATTATCTACTACGAGCGCTACATCGTCCTCAATGCCGGTGCTGCCTCATCGATTGTTCGTCCTGGACAGATTGTCAACGGCGATAACGCCGAGAAGGTGCAGCGTATGGACCTCCTCTCTGAGGATGAGTACCTGCAGATTGTTGACCAGCTGCCCGAGGGTAACGAATATCTCTCCGACGATGATCCTGAGAAGTTTGTTGCCAAGATGGGTGCAGAGGCAATTTATGATCTTCTCCTTACTATCGACCTCGACAAACTCTCCTATGAACTGCGTGACCGTGCCAATAATGATGGCAGCCAGCAGCGCAAGACTGAGGCCCTCAAGCGCCTGCAGGTCGTGGAGTCGTTCCGCGCCTCACGCGACAAGAACAAGCCCGAGTGGATGATTCTGAAGAACGTGCCTGTCACGCCTCCCGAACTTCGTCCCCTTGTGCCGCTTGATGGTGGACGCTTTGCTACCACTGACATTAACGATCTCTATCGTCGTGTCATCATTCGCAACAATCGTCTGAAACGTCTTATTGAGATTAAGGCACCTGAAGTCATCCTTCGCAACGAAAAGCGTATGCTGCAGGAGGCCGTTGATAGCTTGCTCGACAATAGCCGCAAGTCCAGTGCCGTGAAGAGTGAGGCTAACCGCCCGCTTAAGTCACTGTCCGACTCACTGAAGGGTAAGCAGGGCCGCTTCCGTCAGAACCTGCTCGGTAAGCGTGTTGACTATTCGGCCCGTTCGGTTATCGTCGTCGGTCCTGAGCTGAAGATGGGCGAATGCGGTCTGCCTAAGCTGATGGCTGCGGAGCTCTACAAGCCGTTTATCATCCGCAAACTCATTGAGCGCGGCATCGTCAAGACTGTTAAGTCGGCAAAGAAGATTGTCGACCGAAAAGATCCCGTCATTTGGGACATTCTTGAATTTGTTATGAAGGGCCATCCAGTGCTCCTCAACCGTGCTCCGACGCTTCACCGTCTTGGCATCCAGGCTTTCCAGCCCAAGCTCATTGAAGGCAAGGCCATTCAGCTTCATCCACTGGCTTGTACGGCATTCAATGCTGACTTCGACGGTGACCAGATGGCTGTTCACCTCCCGCTCTCCAACGAGGCTATCCTTGAGGCGCAGCTGCTGATGCTCCAGAGCCACAACATCCTCAATCCTGCCAACGGCGCACCCATCACGGTGCCTGCACAGGATATGGTGCTTGGTCTCTATTACATCACCAAGATGCGCGAAGGTGCCAAGGGTCAGGGACTCATTTTCTACGGTCCCGAAGAAGCTCTCATTGCCTACAACGAAGGCAAGATTGACGTTCACGCTCCCATCAAGGTAAAGGTATGGGATTACGATGAGAACGGTAATCGTGTTAAGGTGCTTCGCGAAACTTCTGTGGGCCGTGTTATCGTCAACGAACTCGTTCCTGAGGAGGTTGGCTATATCAACACCATCATCTCAAAGAAGTCTCTTCGCGACATCATTACCGAGGTTATCAAGAAGGCTGGCATGGCTCGCGCCTGCGACTTCCTTGACGGTATCAAGAACCTCGGTTACGAGATGGCATTCAAGGGCGGTCTTTCATTTAACCTCAACGACATCATCATCCCCAAGGAGAAAGAAGAACTCGTCGCCAAGGGCAATGAGGAGGTCGAGGAGATTATGAACGAGTATAACATGGGCTTCATCACCGATAACGAGCGTTACAACAAGGTTATCGATGTGTGGACGCACGTCAATGACGACCTTTCGCGCATCCTCATGAAGACCATCAGTGCCGACAACCAAGGCTTCAACAGCGTCTATATGATGCTTGACTCTGGTGCCCGTGGTTCGAAGGAACAGATTCGTCAGCTCTCTGGCATGCGTGGTCTGATGGCCAAGCCGCAGAAAGCTGGTGCTGAAGGTGGTCAGATTATTGAAAACCCCATCCTCTCCAACTTTAAGGAAGGATTGTCCGTGCTGGAGTACTTCATCTCCACTCACGGTGCCCGTAAGGGTTTGGCTGATACAGCTCTGAAGACAGCTGACGCAGGTTACCTTACCCGTCGTCTTGTCGATGTCAGCCACGACGTTATTGTCAATGAAGAGGATTGCGGCACGTTGCGTGGTCTGGTCTGCTCAGCGCTGAAGAACGATGATGAAGTCGTTGCTTCGCTTGCCGAGCGCATTCTCGGACGCGTTTCCGTCCACGACATCAACGACCCTGCCACAGGCGAACTAATTGTCGCCCAAGGCGAGGAGATTACTGAGCCTATCGCTGCCCGTATCGAGGCTGCCAACATCGAGTCCGTCGAAATCCGTTCGGTGCTCACTTGCGAGGCTAAGAAGGGCGTTTGCGCCAAGTGCTACGGCCGTAACCTGGCTACCGCACGTATGGTTGAGAAGGGCGAAGCTGTCGGTGTTATCGCTGCACAGTCCATTGGTGAGCCGGGTACGCAGCTGACCCTCCGTACCTTCCACGCTGGTGGTACCGCTTCCAACATCGCTGCTAATGCTTCTATCGTAGCCAAGGCTGCCTGCCGCGTCGAATTTGAGGAACTCCGTACCGTCGATGCTGTTGATGAGACGGGCGAAGCCGTCCGTATCGTCGTCGGTCGTCTGGGTGAAGTCCGCTTTATCGATGTTGCTACGAACATCACCCTTTCTGTTCACGCTCTGCCTTACGGTTCTACGCTTTACGTGGCTGATAAGACCGAGGTTGACAAGGGTACGCTCATTGCCAAGTGGGATCCCTTCAACGCGGTCATTGTCACTGAAAATGCTGGTAAGATCCGCTTCCAGGATGTCATTGAGGGTAGCACTTATAAGGTTGAGTCTGACGAATCAACAGGTCTCCGTGAAATTATTATCACTGAGTCCAAGGATCGTAGCAAGATGCCTACCGCTGAAATACTCGATGAGAATGACATGGTCATCCGCATTTACAACCTGCCTGTGGGCGGCCACGTGGTGGTCGAGCCCGACCAGATGATCAAGGCGGGTGACGTTATGGTGAAGATTCCACGTGCTCAGGGTAAGGCTGGTGATATCACGGGCGGTCTGCCCCGTGTCACAGAGCTCTTTGAGGCACGTAACCCGTCTAATCCAGCTATTGTTAGCGAAATCGACGGTGAGGTCACCATGGGCAAGCTCAAGCGTGGTAATCGCGAGATTGTCGTCACCTCCAAAACGGGCGACATCAAGCGTTACCTTATCCCCACCAGTAAGCAGATTTTGGTGCAGGAGAATGACTTTGTGCGTGCCGGTACCCCCCTCAGCGACGGTGCTATCACTCCTGCCGACATCTTGGCTATCCAAGGTCCTACGGCAGTGCAAGAATACATCGTTAACGAGGTGCAGGATGTCTATCGCCTCCAAGGTGTGAAAATCAACGACAAGCACTTCGAGATTATCGTTCGTCAGATGATGCGCAAGGTGCAAATCAATGAGCCCGGCGATACCCGCTTCCTTGAGCAGCAGATTGTCGATAAGCTGGAGTTCATGGATGAGAACGACCGAATCTGGGGTAAGAAGGTGGTTACCGATGCTGGCGACAGCGAGACCCTCTTTGCAGGACAGATTGTCACAGCCCGTCGTCTGCGCGACGAGAACAGTTCACTCAAACGCCGTGACCTGCGCATTGTGCAGACACGCGATGCCATTCCCGCTACCTCCACGCAGATTCTGCAGGGTATCACCCGTGCCGCTCTTGCTACTAGCAGCTTCATGAGTGCCGCCTCCTTCCAGGAGACTACCAAGGTGCTTAATGATGCCGCTATTAACGGCAAGACCGACACCCTCGAGGGCATGAAGGAGAACGTCATCTGCGGTCACCTGATGCCTGCTGGCACCGGCCTGCGTGAATATGGTAAAATCATTGTCAGTAGCCGCGAAGACTACGACCGTATGATGGCCAATCGCCAAACCATTACGGATTTTGATGATATGGATGCAGCTCCCGACATCCGTCGTTAAGCGGGTGAAAGGATAGGTGTAAGTTCATTACACTGCCTGCGGGTCCGTTATCCGATGGTCGACAGACGTGGGGGATGAGGTTTCAAACTTCATCCCCTCGCGTTATTTTAAAAAATCAAGAAAAATTTAAATAAAAATGATTTTTTGTGTATCTTTGAAGCGCTAAACTGTGAGAAATGTTACAAACCTTTATCTATTAACCTTAAAATCAAAAATGTATGTTTTCTAAATCTACTACTTCTAAAAAACGCACGCTGCTGATAGCCTTCGCCACATTGGCGATGATGCTGACAGCACAGCAGGCAGCTGCTTATTCCTACACCGCCCTAGATGGTACGGGTGGAACGGGTAATGAAGGCTATGCCAAACTGGTCGATGGTGATGTCCTGACCAAATGGGGACATAGCTACAAGACAGGTACCACAGATGCCTACGTGATCTTTAAGTCTGACAAGGCCATCGTGCCGAAGAACTACTGCCTGGTTATCGGTAACGACACAGAGCGCTTTCCTGAGCGTAATTGGAAGTCGTGGAGCATCTATGCTGCCAACTTTGCTTCTGATGACGCTGCCCTGAGGGATGCCAGCGGATGGGTGTTGGTGGATAAGAAGGAGAACGAAGTGGTGCCTACCGTAAACTACCAAGCCGTCGATTTCACTTGCTCGGAGGATGTCACGGAGGCCTATACCTATTTCATGGTGGTACTCGACGCCACTGTGGCGACCACCGATGTCTGGCAGCAGATGAGCGAGTTTAGTTGGGGCACCAGCTACGAGTTCTACAATCACGGCCCCATCAATTACTTCGTGTTGGACGGTGACCGTAACAATGGCGACAACGAAGGACTGCCCAAGATGTTCGACGGTAACTACCAGACCAAGTGGGGCAACGGCCTGACCGAGGGGACACCTCTCTTCGTCATCTTCAAGACCACACGTCCTGTGGCTCCCTCCTACTATTGCTTGGTGACCGGTAACGACAATGCAAGGTGGACTGGCCGCAACTGGCGCGACTGGAAAATCTATGGAATGAATGCCGAAAACGAGGCAGATGTGAAGCGAAACAGCGATAATTGGGTGCTTATCGATGACCGCGAGAATGTGGATAACACCGTCTTGCCCGACCTCAATTTCTATGAGGTGTACTTCACGCCTAATCAAGAGGTCACTGAGGCGTACTCCTACTTCAAGATTGAGATTTATGCCATTCAGATGGGTAGCGGCTTCATGCAGATGTCGGAGTTCTCCTTGGGCGATGCGGGCTCGCTTGAAGCCGATGCACAGAAGCACTACGACCTCTTAGCTTTGGATCTCAGTCGGCCCATGCAGAAGAGCCTTGCCGAGGAATATCAGGCTAAGCTGCAGGCAATACTTGCAGCTCCCGACATCTTTGCCGTGAATAGTTTGTCAAAGGAGTGTGAGGAACTTCAGACGGCTGTGAAGAGCTCCATTAATGCTTACGAGGACTATATCAATATCGTCAACCAGTTGCGTAACCACTATGAGAATCACACCTGCATCACTGGTGAAGGACGTACCATCGTAGGTAATTACCTCGACACCGAAGCAGGACCAAGCGACACCTATCCCAACGGCACCTATGCCTACATTCTTGCCAACGGATTGCTTGATGTGGAGGGTATCAATGCCGAGGCCGTCTTTGTGAACATGCTTATGGAGAAGTATGCCAGCGACCTCACCGAAGGTGCTATTGACGTCTATTATGATCCGTACGATGGTGTGGCTGGTTTTGGTAACGAGAATTTCACCAACTTGGTTGATGGTCAGGACGACACCAAGTGGTGCTCCAACAACGGCTCCGAGAACAACGGTTACTGGATTATCTTCAGCGCCAGCGAGCCAATCATGCCCACCTACTATCGCCTTGTTACGGGTAACGACACGGGCAACAACCCCGACCGTAACTGGAAGTCGTGGAAGATTTATGGTGCAAACTTCGACAGCGACCTGGATTGTGTCCGCGAGAGCGATGCTTGGGTACTGATTGACGAGAAGAACAACATTGGCTCCGACCAGTTGCCTGCAGCCAACTATGCTACGGCGTTCTTCTATCTGAGCAATCCCCCGGCGGTGCCCTACGAGTACTTCAAGATTGAAATCTCCAGTCCTACTGGCCTGATGCAGATGGGCGAGTTTTCGTTCCAGAACGGCGCTAACTTCATCCTTGCCCGTCAGGAGTACTACGATGAATTCGCCGCTCAGGGTGTCGAGGATGCTATAGCTTGCCAGAAGTATGTCGAAGAGTACAAGGCAACCCTTGCCAAGCTGCAGACGACGGCCAGCATCATCGACTTGAGCAACCTCTATAACACCCTCAAGAGCCTTCTTGCCGATATCACGACCTCAATAGAGCGGTACGAGGACTTTGACCTTGCCCTTGATGAGGTGCACTATGCTATGAGCTATATGGATTCTGAAGCAAGGGAATACTGGGAAGCCTTCTTCGACGACGATATTGAACCTAACGACGACTATCCCTACGGCTCGTATGACTACATCATCACCAACCTCCAGATTGAGAATGCAGAGATGTTGACCTATATCTCCTACCTCAACGATGTGGTTAGGGCTGCTCTTGAGGGTGGCTTCTGCGTCCTTTCTGGCAACATGGATACCTGGGGCGAGCACGAGAACTACTTCAAGCTCGTTGATCAGGATCACTCCACCAAGTGGGGCGGTAATATCCAGCAGGGTGGTTCGTGGGTCATCTTCTACACCATGGAGCCCAAGCAGCCCCTGTTCTACAAGCTTGTCACCGGTAACGACACCCAAGGCAACTCCGGACGTAACTGGCGTGACTGGAAGGTCTATGGCGGTAACTTCGAAAAGGATGCCGACGCCACCGTCGATGCCGACGGATGGGTACTGCTTGACAGCCGCGAAGGCGTGGGTCAGGACCGTCTGCCTGCAGCCAACTTCTACACCGTCCCCTTCGGCTTCAGCGAGGGAGTTGACGAAGAGTATAAGTACTTCAAGGTGGTCGTTACGGCTGCCTACAGTGGCGGTAGCATCCAGATGTCCGAGTTTGAATTTGGCACCGAGGAAGAACTTGAAGAGCTGCGCGAAGGCTATCTGGCCGAGATTGAGAACCTGAGCATCGAAGGTCTCATTGCCACCCAGTCGCTCATCGATACCTACGAGGCCGCCGAGAGTGCCATCTACGATGAAGAAGACCTTGAGGATATCTATCAAGGCTACATCACCATGCTCAGCACCTACGACAAGATTCATGTTAGTGCAGCTGCCTATGCCCATTATCAGGCTGAAGTTGAAGCGATGCGCGGTACTCTCGCCACCTTTGAGGAGAGTGACGAGCTGAACGCATTGAAGTCGTACCTCAATGACAATGTTGAGGCCAACGACCTGTTCCCCAACGGCTCTGCTGCCAACGTTGTTGCCAAGCACGTGCTTGACAACGAGGGCCTTCTTGCTGAGATTGAGGTCATGAATTATCTTGCCGAGGCCGCCCTCTTGAAGGGCTATATTGCTGGTGCCAACATCACCTCAATGGTTGTTAATCCCAGCTTCGGACTAGGCTCCGAAGGTTGGAACGGCGAAGTCTTTGCCTCGAACTATAATGCCGACTACAGCATGAGTGCGGCTGAGTTCTGTAATGCTCAGAGCATCTTCCACGTCTGGCAGACCCTCACGGGATTGAAGAACGGTTACTATCTTGTGGGCATGAATGGCGGTTGCCGTCCTGCTAATGATAGGGCCGGCCTCAACTACGCCCCCATGCTCTATGCCAACGGGAATGTCACTTACATCAAGGCAACCATTGACGGCATGATGCCATATAGCGAGGCCGTTGACCACGAAAACTGCTGGCTCTCTGGCGAGTATCCTGAACTGCCCATCCTCTCCGATGAAAGTGAGGATGCCGACACTCTCGGTTTCGTCCTTCATGGTGTACAGAGTTGCTGTCAGGCATTCCTTGCCGGGCGTTACCAGAACTACGTGGTGGCTCAGGTCACCGACGGCACGCTCACCTTCGGTGTCAAAAACGACGGCACGCAGAACGGTGGCGACTGGACGGGTCTGGGCAACACCACCATCAAGTTCCTCGGCGACGACCTTGAGAACAATGTTGCTACTGCAGCACTCGACGCTGCCCTTGACTGTGAAGCACTCATTATCGAAAAGCTCGGGCAGTATGAAGGCTTCCTCGAGGTCACCGACTACAAGCTCAAGCCCTACGTTAACGAGGACGCCCTACGCACCCTCAAGGCTAACATGAACTCTGCTTTTGCGAACAACGCTGCCAAGTACGCTGCCATCGTTAGCAACAGCGACTGTTTCAAGGAGATTTACGCTGCTAAGAACGCTTATGTAAAGTCCATCGAGGCTATGCAGACCGTCCGCAACAAGTGGGATGGCCACGTTGTTCTGATGAAGGATGCCGACTATAGTGCTTACGACAATGCTGTCACAGATGTCCTCATGGGCAGCATGGGTGAGTACAGCGCCGCCGAGGCTCTGCAGGCCGTCGTTGACATCAAGGCTGCCTATCCTTGCTACATCGACCTTGACCCCGACAAGTCGAAAGGCTCGCTCGATATCACGGAAGTTGCACCCTTTGAGTACGAACTCAATGCCAACGGCAATCGTCCTAACATCGGTCTCAACCGCTGCATGTACGAACCGCTCACCGATGAGCAGGATATCCTTGCCTTCGAATACAAGTGTGAGAAAGAGCTCGAGGGTGGCATCTTCTACCTTGCTCATCCGGCACTGAGCACTACCGATGTTATCGCTTATGGTACTTTGCCCGCTTCCAACGAGTGGAAGAAGGCTTACATCGCCATTCGTAACGACTTCGGCTGGGGTACCGCTACTGACCACTGGATTCGTTGGGACCTTGCTGCAAGCGGTACCTTCGACATCTTCGTGCGTAACGCCATCATCATCTCCAAGGCACAGATGGAGGCTGAGGGAGGCGAGACTATCAACGACGGCATCAATCCTGCTGTCATCGAGGGCAATATTCCTTCTGACTACATCTACAACGTGATGGGCCAGCGCCTCACCACTCCCGCCAAGGGCATCAACATCATTGGCGGCAAGAAGGTGCTCATCAAGTAACCGTTCTTTCTGATGTAATGAAACAATCCTTATAATCAGATAAATGAAAAAACTATTGTTATTATTGCCGTTGCTGGCCTTCCTAGGTTGCAACCCCAGCGAAAAGAAAGTAGAAGTCCCTGTTCTGACCGTCGAAGGCGGTCAGATACAAGGCATCGTAGCCGAGAATCCCGGCGTGTTTGCGTACAAAGGCATCCCCTATGCAGCACCGCCCATTGGCGACCTGCGTTGGAAGGAGCCGCAGCCTGTGGTGGCATGGGAAGGCGTTCGCCAGTGCGACAAGTTCGGTCATCCGGGCTACCAGGCTGTGCACTATCCTGGCTTCTATGCCTCCGAGTGGGGCTATGGCGATGAGGCTCCTTATAGCGAGGACTGCCTCTACATGAATGTATGGACGAAAGCCCCGGGGCAGGTGAATAAAAAGCTGCCTGTGGCTCTGTGGATTCACGGAGGAGGCTACCGCGAGGGCTGGGGTTCCGAGCCTGAGTTCGACGGACAGGAGTGGGCCTCGAAGGACGTGGTGCTTGTCAGCATCAACTACCGTCTGGGTATCTTCGGCTTCATGACCTATCCCGAGCTCTCTGCCGAAAGCCCTCATCACGTCAGCGGCAACTACGGCATTCTAGACCAGATTCAGTCGCTCAAATGGATTAAGGAGAACATCGCCCAGTTTGGCGGCGACCCCGACAACGTCACCATCTTCGGCCAGAGTGCCGGAGCCGGCAGCGTGCGCACGCTCTGCGAGAGTCCGCTCACCCGTGGCCTGTTCCACAAGGCTGTCATCATGAGTGGCGGTGGCATTACCGTGCCTGCCAAGGAGGGCGAGGAGCCCAAGTTTGCCGTGCCGGTGAACAGGTTCTTCATGTACAACCCCACGCTTGCCGAGAGCGAGGCTGAGACAAAGAAGGTGATGGACTGGGCCGGACTGACCGACCTGGCAAAGCTGCGTGCCGCCTCCACGGAAATCATGTACACCGTCGGCACCTTGTACAACATGGTGAACAACGACGATGTGTTCCTCATGCAGCGCCCCATCGTCGATGGCTACGTCTCGCTGAAGTCCTTTGACGAGGCTACCCGTGCCGGCACCATTGCCGACGTGCCCTACATGATTGGCTACACGCTGAACGACATGGGCGCCATGGGTCCCGGCATTGCCGAGTTCTGCAAGGTGCGCGACGCGCAGGGCAAGAAGGCTTGGGCATACGAGTTTGCCCGTCCGCTGCCCGACGATGGCAAGCACCCCGACATCACCAACCGTCTGAAAGGGGCCTTCCACTCCAGCGACCTCTGGTTTGTCTTTAAGACCCTGAAGTACTGTTGGCGTCCCTGGGTACAAGGCGACTGGGATTTGGCGGAGAAGATGCTCACCGCGTGGACGAACTTCGCCAAGTATAGCGACCCGAACGGCGAGGGCGATGGTCTGGGCTGGCAGCCCTGCACGGGCGACAATCCGCAGTTTATGCTCTTCAAGCTCGACGCCAGCGACAAGGAGTCCAGCGAGATGGGCGAGCCCATCCTGCCGTAAGCAAAGCCCGGCAAGGGCAGCCGACTGCAAGCAAAGAGCGAAGTCCTTTGGGCTTCGCTCTTCTTATTAATAAAGGATTAGAACCTGCGTGTGCGTCGGCAGTAGTCGGCGTATTCATCGCCGAAGTCACGCCGCAGGCGGCGCTCCTCGCTAATCACCTGCACCAGCATGATGGCAAAGAATACCGCCAGCACAACCACCGCCTGCCATTTCCACAGCCACACGGCCACACCAGCCAGATAGACGAGCGTGCCGCTTAACATGGGGTTGCGGTTGATGCGATAGGGGCCGTCCGTCATCAGGTGCTTCGTACGTGGAGCCACCTCGTGCCCGAAGGCATCCATCGGGTTTCCGTCGCCCCGTCGCCGCATATAGACGATGGTCCATACGCTCAGCGCCAGCCCGCCCAGCATCAGTAGTGCGCCAGCCATCGCCCGTATCGTGCCTACTGGCCACAGCGCCGGTCGTCCCGCAGCCAGCCACATCAACGTCGGCATCAGTCCCACAAACATCAGCCCGCCCAGCAAATAACCTACTATTTCACGGAATTGTTTCATTTCATTTTCTCCTTTCCTTTTTTGCCGTTTTGTCTTCAATACTTTATCTTAAAATACTCCAGCAGGGCCTTGTATTGGTCTTGAGCCGTCAGGCACGTGTCAGTCAGATATCCGTTGATATGCCCCCATTCCTGTAATCCGCGATAGTAGAACATCTTCAGTTCGTCTGTGATGATAAAGGGAATGATGCTGTTTGATAAGCACTCCTTAAACATCAGCAGACGTCCCACACGACCGTTGCCGTCCTGGAATGGATGAATCCGCTCGAAACGTACGTGCAAATCAAGGATGTCGTTGAATGACTTGTGGCGGTTGCGATTGTAGTCGCTCAGCAGTTCCTTCATCTGCAGGTGTACTTCTTCGGGCGGACAAGTCTCCTGTCCTCTTACTTCGTTGGGCAGACGTTTATAGTCGCCCACGGCAAACCACTCCTTGCGGCTGTCCGAAGTGCCCGTCTTCAGCATCAGGTGAAGTTGCTTGACGAAACTTTCCGTTAACCGCTCGTCTGCATGGTCGATAATGTAGTCGATGCAGCGGAAGTGGTTGACGGTTTCCACGATGTCGTCCACGTTGACGACACTATCGCCGAGGCCGAGGGTGTTCGTCTCAAAGATGTAGCGCGTTTGGTCGTGGGTCAGCCTGCTACCCTCTATGTGGTTCGAGTTGTAGGTCAGATCAATCTGCGTGCGATGGTAGATGCCACCCTTCATACCAGAGGCCTTTTGCTCCATGAGCGACTTCAACAACGGTGATGTTTTTCCGCTGCCTGCTCCGCGCTTGGGCAAGGTGGCATCGGCAGGAATGTTCCATGTTTTTCCTGTCAGAAAGGCCCCTTCTATCTTTCCTTGGGCGCAGTAGTTTCGGGCCGTGCGTTCGGAAATGCCGTATTTCTCGGCAAACTGTTTCGCTGAAATAAACTCCATCGTCTCTGTTATCGGCAAGTTTTGTATTGTTTTTCCGCCACAAAGATACTACTTTTTGCCGATATCGGCAAGAAAAAAAATCTTTCTTTGAAAGAGTCTCGTATTTGAAATAGAGCTTGTGATTACAATCTGTAAGCACGACCTCTCTAAGGCGCTTTAAGTGCTGCTCGAATGGGAAAGTTTCGCGCGGCTGACGACCTTTGAACCGCTCATCCCACTATAGAAGTGGCGTTTGCTGGGCGGTTTCCTTTTGGGGTCGTCATTCGGTTGGGGCGGTTTCAGAATGATTGCTAACAAATTGTAATGGTTTTAACAAATAACAGGGCCTTCTGTTTTCGTAGAAGCAGCTTCTATTTTCACAGAAGCTGCTTCTGCGCCGTCAGATGCTTGGGCTATGGGCATAGAGTTAAGGGCTGTGTGCGTAGAGTTAAGGGCTGCGATGATAACGCACTACGTCATGGAGATAGCGCACTACGTTATGGAAATAGCGCACTACGTTAGGAAGACGACGTAGTGCGTCGTGGACACAACGTTTGATGAGAACTGTAAGCTGCGCCTCGGAAAATGCCCCAAGCGAATGACGACCCAAAAAGGTAACTGTGCAGGAGCGGGCACTTTGTTAGTGGAAACGAGGGTTCGCACTTCGTTCGTATAGGGTAAAAAGATTTGCAGGGAAATGTTGGTCGCCTTACGCGGTTTTCCATGAGGTAAAAGGCGCAAATTTTAACAAATAATTGATTTATAGCGTTTCATTATGATGCCTTTCTTGCATGTTTTCCATAGGTAAATGATGCTAGTTCCGAAATAATGCCGTAACTTTGCAGCCGGAATTACAAGAAAAAAGTCTGCCATGCGTTCACGAGCGTTGCACTTGTTCTTCATAGGCCTTCTGATGATGGCTTGCAGTCAGTCAGGGCAGGGGCCGGAGCCTCAGACGGCAGCACGTCTTCTGGAGGAAGCGGAGGCTGCCTTGGACAACGACAGCATTCGCTTGGGTGAGACGTTGCTGCGGAGTGCCATCCGTCTGTCGGAACAATCGGAGGATTGGCACACCCATTATATCGCCTACCAGCGGCTGGCAGAAGCCTTGTCGCAGGGCAACCCTGAGGAGGCGTTGCGACTGATGAAGAAATCCCTGGCCATCTACGAACAGCATCCCGACGACGAGCGCAACTATGTCATCCTGCTTGATTATGCCGGAACCTACGCTTCACAAGTGGCTTACATCCATGAGGGCTCATACGACGAAGCGCTCGACTTCATCCATCGGGCATACGACATCGCCCACGGGAAACAGATGACCGACCTGGTGTGCCAGACGCTCACCAGCCTTGCCAACATCGCCTGGGCAAGGGAAGACTATCGTCAGGCCATCGACTATGCCCGTCAGGCAGAAGCTCTGGCAACGGAAAAGCTGCGACCAGGCACGTTACAGGTGCTGGCGCGCAGTTACCTCAGCCTCAACATGCTTGATTCGGCAGAAACCGTCTATCGGCAGATTGAGCCAGGCGATGATGTCCACATGGCCTATATCGTGCAGAGCCAGCTTGCCAAGATTGCTCTCCGACGGATGGGAGCCACACAGGTGGAGGACGACGTGGACGAGGCCTTCGAGCAGGTGGAGGACTTCTACTATAAGGCGCTCAGGCAGAAGGACGAGTACTATCAGGAGACGTTACGGCAGGAAATGGAGAACCAGCGACTGGAATACCGCTCGCGCTTGTACGCACGTACATTCCTTATTACTCTTCTTGCATCGCTCGTTGTCATCGGGGCAATCGTGTTGGTGGTTCGGTACAGGATGCGTGCCGTGCGTCAGGAGAAACGTCAGCTCCAGCAGGAGGCAGAGCATCAGAAAGCCTTGCTGCATCAGGCAAACGAAGTGGTTACATTCCTGCAGAACCATATCCTGGAACGTACGGAAGTGATGAAGAAGCTTAGTCAGAGTGGCGATTCGCTCATCACCCTCACCCCGCACGAATGGAACGAGATAGAACGCACGCTCAACGCTATCGATGGCAACCGCTTTGCCAAGATACGCGAGCAGTACCCCACGATGACGGAAGACGACATCCACCTGTGTGTCCTCACCCGTCTTGGCCTCAGCAACCGCACCATCGGCAACATCTACTGCATTACCATCTCAGCCGTCCAGCATCGCAAGCTTAAGCTGAAGAAGGACGTGTTTGGAGAATCCAACCCTGACATCACGCTGGAGCAGATACTGACGAGGTAGTTCATGGTTCATAGTTAAGAATTAAAGTTAAGAAAAAAATACTAACAATAAATCATAAAGTCATGAAACGTACATTCTCTTTTATGCGCATTTTGGCGTCAATTGTGATGTCGGCTGTAGCACTTGTGGCCATTGCCGACGAGTATATTGACCCTCAGAGCAAGGTCGTCTATACATATGAACCAGGCTCTGGAACAGCAATGGTCAAGGCCGGTAATACGGAAGGAAAATTAGATGGCGGCATGATACTTGTCGGCTACTGCCCGGGCAGTCCTGATGCGGCTGGCGATGTCGCGATTCTCGACCGATTTACTATAGGAACTGATGAGTATGTGGTGACGAGCATAGGCGAACTTGCCTTCATAGAGAACAAAAACATCGCGTCCGTCTGCATCCCTGAGACAGTGACTGAGATCGAAATTGAAGCTTTCAGCTACTGCACTAACCTGATAGCCGTGCAGCTTCCCGAGGGACTGACGAAAATTGCCCTAAATCTGTTCGAGGGTTGTAATAACCTTGTGTCTGTGGTCATCCCCTCGACGGTTAACCGTATTGAGCAAAAAGCCTTTTATAAATGCAGCAGTTTGGCCAGCCTCAATCTTCCTGCTGGTATCGTCTATGTTGGCAAAGACGCTTTTTATGGTACTCCTTGGTACTCTACGATGTATGACGAGGCTCCCGACGGCCCATTCTATATAGGCTCCCTGCTTCTCGGCTATAAAGGAAACAAGCCGAAGGGTGAGCTGGTGATTAAAGACGGAACCACATTCGTTGGCCGCGGGGCCTTCAGTAACTGTAGTGGCCTGACCAGCGTTACCGTCCCCCCAAGTGTTGCCTGCTTGGGTTATGACGCATTCTACAACTGCTCCCGTTTGACCGCTGTGTATATCACCGATCTGGCAGCATGGTGCAGCATTGAGTACGAGCAGGGGAACAACGGTTCCAATCCCCTACACTACGCCCACCACCTTTACCTAAATGGTGAGGAGGTAACCGACCTTGTCATCACCGAGGACATCACCCACGTTGGCGACTATGCCTTTGACTACTGCAGCGGCCTGACTAGCGTTACCTTTCTAGATGGAGTCACCAGTATTGGCCAACGTGCTTTCCAAGATTGCCGTAACCTGACTAACGTCACCATTCCGTCAAGCATGGCTCAAATAGGGAGCTGTGCTTTCATCTGGTGTTACGAACTGAATGCCGTGCATATCTCGGACCTTACAGATTGGTGCGGCATCAAATTTGAAGATGATACTTCGAATCCCCTTTTATATGGAGCCCACCTCTATCTCAATGATAAGGAAGTGACAGAACTCATCATACCAGAGGGATTAACCACCACAGGCAATAATACTTTCTGTGGATGCAGTGGCCTAACCTCTGTCACTATTCCCAATAGCGTAACTGTAATCGGCGAGTCGGCTTTTTCTGGCTGTAGTGGTATCACCTCCGTCATCATCGGTAGCAACGTAAGAACTATCGGCGATTGGGTGCTTGAGGGTTGCGAGAAGCTAATGGATATATATTGCTATGCGGAGGATGTGCCAAATGCGCGAGAATATACTTTTTTTCGATTAAATAAAAAGAATATCACCCTTCATGTGCCTGCTGCCTCTATCAGTGCCTATCAAGCCGCTGAGCCTTGGAACCAGTTCGGAGCTATTGTCCCACTCGAAACACAACCGGCTTACCGCCCCTTTATCGAAGAAGGTAAGGTGTGGAAAGTGGGCGACTACTCGGGTAATCCTGTAAGGAGGGTTGAGTACTTCTACTTCGATGGCGACACCATCATCGACGGAAAGACCTGCAAGCAGATGATGTGTCAGCGGTATGTCAGTCCTGAACATCCGGACTATTATTTGATCTCGCAAACGCCCTCCCTGAGCGATATGGGCGCGTGGTACGAAGAGGACAAAAAAGTGTACATGTATGACCAGACGCATAAGGAGTTCCAGCTCATGTACGACTTCTCCGCTGATGCAAACGATACCTTGCAGGTTAAAAATATATTTGAAAACTACCTGTACATAATTGGACCCAAGCAGACAGGAGGGATGAAAGGCTTTAAGGGCGTTTACAGAGATGTCATGATGAGTAGGATCGGAGAAGAAAGCTTTTACATTATCACTTGGTTAGAAGGCGTGGGTAGTATTGAGAGTCCGCAGTACAATGTTTATTATGGAAGAGAATATCATGACGGGGCGTTCCTGATGTCGTGTACCGTTGAGGATGAAGTCATCTACCTCAACGACGAAGTTGTGGATGGAGCCACGCCTGAGATTATGGATGCCCAAAACCGCCGCATCGACTTCACCCATACCATCAAGACAAAGCCTAAATCGCCCATGAAGAGGGAGGCCGAACGGTCGCTTTATGGCGAATACAACCAACTGCAGTTGGGAATCAATCTCGACCTGCTTGCTGATGCCTATCTGGTATGCATTACCGACGAAAAG
>JAEEGL013450785.1_pt1 | contig 49610 bp, 38 predicted proteins | sample 9134231 | NCBI WGS metagenome assembly JAEEGL01 (sample SAMN16246548, study PRJNA631951) | gut metagenome | biome: gut microbiome; feature: rumen; material: fiber-attached | host: Bos | place: Iran: Karaj | collected 2018-10 | reverse complement strand
GAGGCTATGGCAGGTGATAACATCGGTGTACTTCTTCGTGGTATCAACAGAACCGACATCGAAAGAGGTCAGGTTCTTGCAAAGCCCGGCTCAGTAAAGTGCCACAAGAAATTTACCGCTCAGGTATACGTTCTTACCAAGGATGAAGGTGGACGTCACACTCCTTTCTTCAACAACTATCGTCCTCAGTTCTACTTCAGAACAACCGACGTTACCGGTGTTTGCAACCTTCCTGCAGGTACCGAGATGTGCATGCCTGGTGATAACGTAGAAATGACCATCGAACTCATCCACCCCATCGCTATGGAGCAGGGTCTTACCTTCGCTATCCGTGAAGGTGGACGTACCGTTGGTTCAGGCCGTGTAGCTACAATCATCGAGTAATCAGTTACAAGCCAAGCAAAACAGTAAAAATAGACCGGTGCGAGTTTACTCGCAACCGGTCTTTTTTTACTTATCTGTATGGTGCTGGCTAGCTTACCCCCTCTTTTTACACTTGTATAAACTACCATATTTTGGTATCATTCAATAGTGAGTGTCTATTATTGGAGGCAACTATGTTTGGAAAGAGAACCGACGGACGCAGAATCAAAGGTGTAGACCCCATTGTTCAGATAACTCCCTATCTTATGCCCATGCGCTGTGATGCCCAGGTCTTCCTGCAGCACAGGGTGGACATGGACAGGATGAATAAATACATACGTAAGTTGAGACAGGAACGCAACGAAACCATTACACATATGCAGCTTTTTATAGCAGCCTATGTACGTTCCGTCAGCAAGAACCCCGAAGTTAACAGATTTATCATGAACAGAAGGTTCTATGCCCGTAACAACTTAAGCTGTGCTTTTACCATACTTAAAAACCCCGGTGACTACTCCGAGGGCGAGGCTGTTGTTAAGTTAAAGTTCGATCCCTACGATACCCTTTTTGACGTCCGTGACCGCTTTAATGCGGCTGTGGAGGCAGAGCGTAAGGATACCCCTTCCAATGTGTCAAATAAGCTTGCTGCGGCTGTATTCAAGATCCCGGGTCTGCCTTCTTTCCTGGTTGCGCTGGTAAAGTTTCTTGACAAGCACGATATGTGCCCGAAAACCCTTATTGAGGAGCTGCCCTTCTATGTGGGTGCATATATCACCAATACAGCATCCATAGGCCTTCATCACGTTAATCATCACATTTACAATTTCGGTAATGTGGGCATGTTCTTCAGCCTCGGCACCACGGAACAGGTAGCGGTGACCAACGAAGAAGGAACCTCCATGAAGCGTTTTCTTCCCATAGGTATCGTTGTGGATGAAAGAGTTTGCGCCGGAGCATATTATGCCAAGTTTTTTGCCGATATGAAGTATTTCCTCAACCACCCCGAAGACCTGGAGGTACCCCCGGAGACCGTCAGATTTGACAAGGACTGTGAGTACAGCGAGCCCAAGGTTAATAAGGAGTAAGGCAGTTTAGATCGGCATGAACAGATTTGCACACCTTGATGATAAAAAACTGAAGCCCGGATATCGATTTATTCGACGTTCGGTCTGGATGTTTTCGCCCAAATATAAAATATACGGAGAAGAAAACCTGCCGGAGGACGGCCCCTGCGTGATCGTGGGGAATCACAGCCATATGTATGGCCCCATTGCGGGAGAACTGTATATACCCGGCAAGCACGCCACCTGGTGCATAGGGGATATGATGGACCCCAAGACCGTTTCGGCTTATGCTTATCGGGATTTTTGGTCAAAAAAACCTCTTTGGATCCGCTGGTTCTTTAAAATCTTAAGTTATATCATCCCGCCTATTGCTGACATAGTCTTCAATTCGGCACACACGATCCCTGTTTATCATGACATGCGAATAGTCAAGACCTTCAAGGAGACCACCGAGGAGCTCTCAAAGGGTGTCCGCGTGGTCATTTTTCCCGAGTGTTACGATGAGTACAACAATATCGTTCACATGTTCCAAAACAGGTTTATCGATATCGCGAAGATGTACCGAAAGAAAACGGGCAAGGATCTTGCCTTTGTGCCCATGTATCTGGCGCCTTTGCTCAAGCGCATAGAGTTTGGAAAACCGATAAAATTCGATTCAGAAGCTCCTACCGAAGAAGAACGCGAGCGTATAGCCAAATGCCTTATGGACGAGATCACAGCCCTGGCTGCGGCCCTTCCGGAGCATACGGTGGTACCCTACCCCAATGTTTCCAAAAAGCACTATCCAAAGAGCCTGCCTATAGTCGATCTGACTTCCGGCACAGCCTCTGATGACAACAAGGAGAAAGATTTACAGTGAAAGAAAGAAAAGAGCGAAGGACCCTCGTAGATTACAGAGGCCTTCGCCTTACCAATTTGACAGATCCCAAATACTCCCATCTTTTGTTGATACTCGGATGGGTGTTTTACTTTTCAATGTACTTTATCACGGAGAACCTGATCCCCGTGGAAAAGTGCCATGTGATACATTCAAAACTGGATGACATCATTCCCTTCAGGGAAGAATTTGTCCTTATATACGTGTTCTGGTATCTTTACGTTTTTGGGACCCTGCTCTTTTACCTCCTTTTTGACAAAGAATGTTTCAGAAGGGTCCAAAGATTCATAATCACCTGCCAGATAATCGGTGTGGTGACCATCATCCTGTTCCCCAGTGTTCAGAACCTCAGACCGGAAAGCTTTGCACATGAGAATTTCTTCACATGGATCCTTGATATAATCTATAACTTTGATACTCCTACAGGTGTGTTTCCTTCCATGCACGTTGCTTTTTCCATGGCTGTGGCATATACCTGGTGCAGGGACAGATATGCATCCCTCGGCTTTAAGATCTTCACTGTCATTGCAGCTGTAGCCATTGCGGCTTCCACGACCTTTGTAAAACAGCATTCCGCTCTCGATGTCATTGCCGCTGTTCCGGTGGGGCTTGTATCCGCTTTGGTGGTACGGCTTTTGGAACGAAGAAAATGATTTTTAATATTCGATTTCTTGACACGTGATAAAATACCATATACTATCGATTTATCCGTAGGATAGCGACGAATAAACAAGGGGAAGAAAGCGGAAACAACAAATGACTACAGAAGAACTTGCAAAGATCATAGGCGTATCCCGTGTAACACTGTCCAAAGTGATCAACGGTGTGGGAGGAGTGTCTCCCAAGACCGAGGCCAAGATACGCAAATATATCGAAGAATACAATTTTGAACCTAATTCCAAGGCCAGAAGCCTTGTGGGCAAGGAAGAGCAGATCATAGGCTTCTTTTCCGCATACTCCGATGCCTATGCAGGCGTGAGCAAGGATATCACCTCACATTTCGCCACGGAACTTGTGAACCTGGTAGCGAACTGTGCCCAGAAGAGGGGCTACAAAACCCTTGTGTATCTCACCGATGTTGAACAGGATGTTAAATCCATCGCAAAGATCTTTAACAGCAAGCTGGTCCGGGGTGCGATCCTTTTGGGATACAATACGGGCAACGAAGACATAGAGAAGCTGGGCAAACTGGGCGTGCCCCTGGTACTTGTGAATCAGGAACGGGATTCCCATTACAAGAACGTGGTGGCCGTTAATATGGACGACCAGGTTTCGGCTTACTTCGCCATTGAAAAACTGGTGGAATACGGCCATAAGAACCTTTTATACATAGGCTGCGAAAGAAACCGTCTTCCGGCCATCAGACGTCACGAAGGCGTAAAGAGTGCCCTTGAAAAGAACAAGGACAGGATCGAGTCCGTAATAGAAGTCGACTGTGACTTTAATGAGGAAAAAGCATACGAAGCCATTAAGGAGATATACGGTAAGAAGACCGGTACTAAACCCACCGGGATATTTGCCGCCAACGATGTCATGGCCATCGGTGCCATGAATGCCCTTAAGGATATGGGTTATCGTATCCCCGAGGACGTTTCGGTCATAGGCTTTGATGATATCCCCATGTCCAAGTATCTGACTCCTGGACTTACCACCATGCGGTGCAGTTTCGGACAGATCGCTTCCACCTGTGTGGATTCCCTGATAGATCTTATCGAAAACAAAGAGGTGGTGAACCATATAGAACTTCCCACCGAATATATGGAGAGAGGGTCTCTGGCCAGGTTTAAATAACTAAGCAGATTAACAATTTTATACACGAGTTAAAAAACGCGGATTTTAAAGGATCCGCGTTTTCTTTTGCTTAAAGAAACCAGTTTCATCAAGGGTTACATAACCATTACACGTGTTAAAAAATTACAAAAATCTCTTGCCAATGAATAAAAACAGAGCTATAATGACCTTACAAAGTTAACACGTGTTAAAAACAGAGATGCACCGGAATTCTGATCGGGGGATTACAATTACGTGTGCACCTGACGTGTTTATCGGGTTACACAAGAGGGGTATCGGCATTGAACAGAAAACTGTCAAGAATAAAGAGGAACATTCCTCTCTACATCATGCTCATCATTCCCATGGTATACATCCTGCTCTTTAAGTATGTACCCATGCTGGGAACCGTTGTGGCATTCAAAAAGTACAACATCTTTAAGGGGATCATCGCAAGCGACTGGGTGGGCTTTAAACATTTCAAGGAAGCCTTTGCCGCAAGAGAGTTCAGACTGGCGATCCGAAACACCCTTATCCTCAACATCGGCGGTCTTATAATCAATTTTCCTTTCCCCATCGTAACTGCCATCCTTTTAAGTGAGATGCGTTACAAGAAGGTTAAGAAGATAACCGAGACCATCCTTTACATTCCGCACTTCCTTTCGATGGTCGTTATTGCCGGTATCATGTACCAGGTATTCGGACCCCGCGGGATCGTTAACGGTCTCTTCGGAAGGACCGGTGCCAGCGCCATCCCCTTCATGACCAATGAGATAAGCTGGCGTTTGATTTACTGGGGCAGCGGTGTCTGGTCGGGACTCGGATACGGAATGATCATATACCTTGCAGCAATTGCGGGCATCAATACGGAGCTTTACGATGCAGCATACATAGACGGTGCCGGCAGGTGGAAAAGGATATGGCATGTAACACTTCCGCAGATGCGTCCCACCATCGTTACCATGACGGTTATGAATGTGGGCAAGATCCTTTCCATCGGATTTGAAAGACCCTATCTGTTAAGCAACGTAGCGGTCAAGAATGCTTCAAGCGTTATCAGTACCTATGTATATTCCGTAGGTCTTCAGGCGGGGCGATACGACTTCGCTGCGGCAGTGGGAGTGTTCCAGTCGGTTGTCTGCGTATGCATGGTGCTCATAGCCAATAAAGTGGCGAGAAAACTGGGAGAGGAGGGCATAATGTAATGAACTCCGTATATGACAGAAAATTCAGTTTCTTCCAGCTTATGATGCTTCTTTTGTGCGGTGTGCTGATCCTTGTAACCCTTACACCGATGTTAAATATCATCGCGGTGTCCCTAAGCGGCAGGAACGCCATCGCCAAGGGTCTTGTAGGACTCATACCAAGGGAATTTACCCTTGAAGGTTACAAGTCGGTATTCAGCAACAGAAACATAGTAAACTCCCTGTTTTACTCAGTAGCGCTGACTGTAGGTTTCGTGCTTCTTACCACATTTATGACGATCCTTGCGGCCTATGCGCTTTCAAGGGAGACACTTAAGAGCAGGAGAATATTCCTTACCATCATTACCATCACGATGTATATCGATGCTGGTATCATCCCTCACTACCTGCTGGTCAGCAAACTGGGCATGATCAACACGGTGTGGGCACTGATAATCCCGGGAATGATAAGTCCCTTTAATTTGATCATCCTGAGGACCTTTTTCCTGGGAATAAACAAATCGCTCTTTGAAGCAGCCTACATGGACGGCTGCGGAGAGTGGGGGTGCCTTTTCAGGATCGCGGTACCGCTGTCCATGCCTTCGATATCATCCATAATGCTTTTTTACGGAATATCGAGATGGAATTCAATCTCGGACGTAATGTACTACGAAAACCGCACACAGTTCTACACCCTTCAATATCAGGTCAAGCTGATGCTGGATTCCATCAGCATCGATTACAACGCCAACGAACTGGAGGAAGTCCTGGTAACACCGGAGAATATCCGGTCGGCTGCCATCGTGTTTGCTATGGTGCCCATGCTGATCTTCTACCCCTTCGTGCAGAAATACTTTACCAAGGGCGTTAATATCGGCGGTGTCAAAGAATAGACCGAAAAAGTACGAAATCCGGCGTCCCGGGAAACCGCCGGTTTCAGATAAACAAACACACTATTTAATGTTATGGGAGGACAAAATGAAGAAAAGAATCAGTAAGATAGTAGCTTTGTTACTTGCTTGCTCCATGGCTCTTGCAGGCTGTGGCGATAAGGGCGGAGGCACTACAAATGTGTCAAGCACCAGTACACCCAAGGCAGCATCCGCATCCGCTTCCGCTTCAAAGACGGAAGATGCGCCCAAGGAGATTGTTACGATCAACGTTATGGTTTATGACCGCGGTCGTGAATACGGCGCAGGCAGATCCCTTACAGACAACGTATTTACCGATTGGGTAAACTCTATCATGGAGCCCAGGGGAGTACATGTAAATTACGTACCCGTTCCCCGTTCCGGCGCAGACAACGAAGTTAACCTTATGCTGGCAGGCGGCAACGCACCCGACATCATCAGGACCTATGACAGACAGAGAGTTGGTACCTACGGCGCCCAGGGCGGTCTTGTAGACTTAGGACCCTATCTCGACAGACTTGATGCCGACTACCTTTCAAAGAACAAGGATGCCATTGACTGGTGCAAGTTCGACGGTGCTCAGTACGCTATCCCCGGTGTTTATTCCTATCACGGCAAGAACCATGAGACCTTCCTTCGTCAGGACCTTGTTGAAGGCATGGGCATGAAGATGCCTACCAACAAACAGGAACTCATCGATGTTCTTTATGCCATGAAGGCTAAATACCCCGACATCATCCCTTACGGCTTCAGCGGCAAGGTAACGGACGGCAAGTTCACCAACTTCATACTTGGTTATACCAGCAGAAAGAACGAGCGTGACAACTATATTTACGAGCCTACCTTCACCATGATCCTTAAGCCCGGCCACAAGGACGGCTTAAAGCAGCTCAACAGATTCTTCCTTGACGGTATAATCGACCCCAACTTCGTGACCGATACCGATGACTCCGTTTACGATCAGAATGTAGCAAACGGTAAGTACGGATTTATCATGAACGGTTCAAGTGCCTGCATAACCAGTTCTTACGCTACAGCAGACGATCCCAACTACCACATGGTAGAGGTTGACTGCATAGAGAACCTCGACGGCTCTTACGAAGTACCTTCACAGGATGCATTTGACCACTATGTATATGTTCCCAAGACCGCAGAAGACAGGATCGATGCAGTCATGGAGTATTTAAACTTCTTATCCACCGAAGAATATGCAATGCAGGTTAAGTACGGTGTATACGGCTACGGTTCCGACCTCGATGCCGACGGTTATCCCATCGGAAGATCCAGAGACGACTGCAAGAACGCAGGTACCACCACCGATGCGGGCGACAATGCATTCCTTATCTCCAATTTCGAGTTTGAGTACAATAACCTTGTAAAGAACCTGGAAACAACACATCCCGAGATCCCTCACGACGTTGTAGTACAGAAATATGCATCCCAGTACAGCAATTACTATGACAAGATGCTCATCGGCGCAGCTCTTTCCACCGACGAATATGTTCCCAACCTTCAGACCCTTATCTGCGAATTCGTATTCAAGGTGATCCAGGCTCCCGAAGGCCAGTTTGAAAAGGTATATCAGGAAGAATACCAGATCCTGCTCGACAACCACTTACAGGAAGTGCTGGACGAACGTGCGGCATGGTACGACAAAAATCACTAAGGATTGATCCGAAAGGGCCCGGGGCGATCCCCGGGCCCCGGAAGGTGAGGATTGCATGAACAAAGCAGAATACTTGAAGATTTTCGAATCTGTTCAGAAGAATCTCTATGGTTTTCTGTACAACATTGATGAAAAATACATAGATAATCTGGTTAAGACCCTTGGAAGAACACCCAAGGAGGCACGGAGCCTGGGGGCCTGGGACTGGACCCACGGCATCGGCCTTTACGGCCTGAAAAAGCTCCATGATTTCACCGGTGACGATAAGTATCTGGACAAGATAGAGCAATGGTTCGCAGACAGGATTGAAATAGGGCTTCCCGACCGAAATGTTAATACTACGTGTCCGCTTTTGACCATGGCTTTCCTGTACGAGAAACGTCCCAAGGCCGAATATAAAAAGATCATGGACGATTGGGCCGAGTGGATCCTTAAGGACATGAAACGCACCGAAGAGGGCGGTATCCAGCATGAGCATGCGGAGCTTGCGAACGAGGGCCAGCTTTGGGACGATACCCTTATGATGACCGTTCTTTTTCTTGCCAAGTACGGTAAGATGACAGGCCGCGAAGACTGTCTGGAAGAAGCAAAGTACCAGTTTTTGATCCATACAAAGTACCTGTTCGATACTTCCACCGGTCTTTGGTATCACGGCTGGACCTTCCTTGGCAGGAATCATTTTGCGGGGGCTCTCTGGGGCCGGGGAAACTGCTGGCTTACGGTGTTCATACCGGACTTTATCGACATAATGGAACTTGAGGCATCCACCAAAAGGTACGCCATCGGGTTCCTAAAAAACCAGGCCGATGCCCTTAAAAAGTATCAAAGCGATTGCGGCCTGTGGCACACACTTATCACCGATGAAACATCCTATCTCGAAGCAAGCGCTACCGCAGGCTTCTGCTACGGGATATTAAAGGGGATCAGAATGGGTTACCTGGACGATTCCTACAAAGAATGCGGGGAGAGGGCATTAAACGCCATCCTTGATAACATCGACGAAAACGGCGAACTTGCCAATGTGTCTTACGGCACCAACGTGGGCACAACACTGCAGCACTACAAAGATATTCCCCTTGTTAAGATGCATTACGGACAGGCACTGGCTCTCTTGGCCATGATCGAAGGCTTCAGGGTCAGGGGGATAGAGATATGATCCGATGGAAATGAGACATTGGGATTATGGGAAAAAGTTGACCTCATTTCTGGCAGGGCTTAGAATTTACTTATCCGGGGGGATCACATATGAGAGGTGAAAGGACTTCGATAATAGCCAAGGTCAAGGCGGGGTGGAGCAAGGTCATCCACAACCCTTCCTTCACCATTAAAGAACAGTTCGGATTTTCATCCGGAATAATGGGCAATTCCATGGCGCAGGACGTGGAGGCTTATGCTCTTACGCTCTTTCTTACCCGCTTCATGGGAATTGCCGCCTCATATGTGCTCATCCTTGAGATGGTGGCTAAGATCGCCAATATCATCATAGACCCTGTTGCAGGGGTCATTCTGGACAGAAAAGGAAAGAACGGGAGAAGCCGTGCCAAGGCATTTACACTTGTGATGCCTCTGCCCTTGGCGGTGTCCTCCGTTCTTTTGTTTGTTGTGCCGAAGATCAACCTTACAGCCAGGATAGTCTATGTCTTTGTTTTCTATCTGATCTACTGTTTTGCGGACGGCTTCTACGATATGTCCTTACTTACCATATCGGCCCGCATGACCACAAACCCCAAGGATCGTAAGAATTTCTACACCGTTGCCCAGTTTGCCTCCACCTTCGGAGGAATGCTCCCCAGCGGTCTCATTCCTGTGTTTGTGGCTCTTTACATGGAAAAAGAAGCTCTTATATACTTTCTGTTTGCTCTCTTCTTCGGAGCGGTGGGATTCTGCCTCATGGTGGTACCTTACTTTACCCTTAAGGAAAAGACCGATGCCGCCTGGAGAAAGAACGCTCCCGTGAAATTGAACTTCAAGGCCCTGATGCTGAACCGCCCTATGTGGTGCCTTATATTCTCACAGATCGTGGATTCCGTGAGACAGGTGTGCTACACGGGTCTTGCCTACTTTTATCTTGAGACCCTGGGGGCTTTCTGGATGGCTTCCGTTGCGGGTACCATTTCGGCAACTCTTTCCTACATTGGTATCGCTGCGGTTCCCTTTATCGGAAACAAGCTGTCCTCAAGAGACATCATCATGTACGGTTATTTCTATACCGGGATCCTGTATGTACTGTTTCTTTTTGTGGGCTATCAGTCTCTGGTCTTCGTGGCGCTCCTTGTGGGTTTTGCGGGACTTCCCAACGGGGCGATGTCTTCATCCCGAAGCATCCTTCTGGCGGACTCCACGGATTACATGGAGTATATGACCTGGAAACGGTACGGTGAACCTGTCCGTAGCGAAGCAATGGTATTTGCCCTTCGCTCAACTGCAGCAAGGATCAGCGGGCTTTGGAAGAGCCTTCTTTTCCCTGCAGGTCTTGTGATCATCGGCTATGTAAGCGCCAAGTCCTTCGGCAACACCACCATCAGCGTGGTACAGTCCACAAAGACCCTGGACGGCATATTTTACCTGATCACGGGCGCAGGTATCATCGGAAACATCATTCCCGGCATAATAATGTCCTTTGACAATTATACAGGCAAAAGAAAAGAGAAGATCTTAGAGGAGCTCTACGAGATGCGCGCAAAGCGGCAGGCCCAGTGGGATGCCGAGCATCCCGGGGAAGGAGGTACACAGGCATGAAGAAGATAAAGGTCTTTGCATTGATCCTTGTGTGTACCCTTCTTTTTTCCGGCTGCGGCAAAGAGAACAAGTATGTCAACGTGGGGGTCAATATGTCTACGGCAGGCATGAGTTTATACCTCACCAATACGGTTCAGGGCTTTTCCAAGGTTTCGAGCTACGTGCTTTTTGCAGAGAACTCTGAAGAAGCCGTTGAAAGAGTCCGAATGAAAAAGCACGGGATAGACATCACCTATCTTCCGGCGGAAGATCTTTCGCTGATCAAAGCAGGGGATGATCTTAAGGTGGTTTTCATCGACTGCTTCACGGAAAGCGGGAAGATCAAAGGCGTCTGGGTGGCAAACTCTAACTGGCTTACAAACGCACCCACCTACTCCTACAGGTTCATTAAGGGACTTGCAAGGAGCGCCGATTACAGAACGAACCATTTAAGCATGAGTTATTCGGAGGCCCTTGCCGAGCTAAAGGGAGTAAGGGATATAGACTGGGATAAATATCCCGAGGTTATGGAGTATTGCGCGGCTTATGCCACGGCAAACAACGAAGTCCTTTCGGATACAGTGTTCGTATCAAAGGATTCGGCATCTTTAAAAACCATGTTTGAAGGCTTTGACGAAAAGAAGGGTGAGGGTTATGAACTGTGCCTGGAAGCTTACGGGGCTTACTGCGGCACGGACTGTGAGACCTTCGAAGAACTTTTTGACCTTTCTTTGGCCATTAAAGCCTTTGATGATAAAGACTGACACTGTTGTACACACATGCCGGCCCGGCCGACATGACAGAATGAACTTGGGAAGTGGGAAATGAAAGAAAAACATTTGATAGTCATCAGCGTGGATGCGCTGGTCACGGAGGATCTTTCGGATCTTTCGGAGCTTCCGAACCTCAGAAAACTGATAGAGGGCGGAAGTTTTACAAAGAAGGTGACCACCATATATCCCGCCCTCACTCACCCCATACACGCTTCCATAATCACGGGGCAGCCCGCGGGAGTAACGGGGATTACGGAAAATACCCGTTTTACACCGGGGGTTACAGACATGCCCTGGTACAACGATTACGATGATATCGGGTGTGAGACTGTATTTGATGCGGCGCGGAAAAAGCAGCTTGTCACTGCGGCCTGTGCCTGGCCCGTTACCGCAAGAGCGGGAGACAGGATCGATCTTCTTGTTCCCGAGATAATGGGTAAGGATATGGAAGATGCGGAGGGTGACTGGTACAAAGCCCATGTAAACGTGGGAACAACGGAGTGCCTTCTTGAAATCGTAAGGGAAGCGGTGGAGACCCACGGGTTTGATATTACCCATCCCGTTATAGACGAAGTGAACAATCATTGTGCCTGCGAGATAATCAGAAAGTACAGACCCAATCTTTTGTTCACGCACCCCGGGTTTGTGGATGCGGAGAGGCATCGTACGGGGCTGTTTTCAAAGTATGTAAGACTTGCGGTCAAGCGGTGCGACGAATGGATCGGTGAGATATTAAAGGCAGTTAAGGATGCGGGGATCGAGGAATCCACGGATATAGTGGTACTTAGCGACCACGGGCACCTGCCCTATTCAAAGGTCGTATATCTTAACGGTTTCCTGTCCAAAGAAGGACTCATGGATCTTGACGGATCGGGCAGGGTCAGGGACTGGAAGGTCTACGTTCAGGGCTGCGACCTTTCGGCTCACGTGTATCTTAAGGATTCCGCCAACGAGGCTTTGAAAAAACGCACGGAAGCTCTTTTGAACCGCTGGATCGAAGAAGGAGACAAGGGGCTTGAAAGCTTCATGGGTTTAGATGAAGCCAAGGACAGGTACGGGCTTACGGGTTCTTTTTCCTATGTGATCGAGGCCCTTCCCGGCTACACCTTTGAGGACGGCCTGACGGAACCCTTCATTCATGAAGATGCACCCGTTGAACCGGGACTTTCCCACTCCGCGCACGGTCATATGCCCCACAAGGGCCCACAACCGGTACTTATAGGCTTCGGACCGGACTTCAAGGCGGGAGAGGTCATTGAAAGAGGCAACATACTTGACCATTTCGGACTGTTCAGAAAAATACTTGATATTTAGAGACTTAAATTGAAACCGGAGGATATAACATGAAACGCACAACATTTCTGGATGATAAGAACGCTGTGTGGCTTAAGGGAAACCTTCACAGTCATACCACAAATTCGGACGGGTGTCTGTCGCCGGAGGAGATGATCGAGGCGTACAAACACCACGGCTACGACTTTCTTGTCATCTCGGACCACAACTTTTATACCGACACAAGAAAGTACACAGATGACAAGTTTACCATGGTTCAGGGCTTTGAGCTTTATTCCAATGCTCCCGATGAAAAGGATATACATGAGCATTATCTGTGGGACGATTCCTTGGAACTGTTTCCGCCAAACTCCCCAGTAAGCTTGCCCGAAAGAACGAGTAAGGCAGCCAAAGAGTTTGCTTATTCCATGAGGGAAAAGGGTGCTTTTGTACAGTTAAATCACCCCCACTGGTCATTCCTTTGGAGTTCGGAGATACCGGACGAAAATCCTTACCACGCGGTGGAGATCATAAATTACGGCACCGAGTGGCTGGAAAACACCGGAGACGGCAGCGTGTTCTGGTCTGAGATGCTCTTCAGGGGCTGCAAGCTCTGGGGCACCGGCAGCGATGACAATCATAACCACGCACCCCTTGACGATCCCTACAGCGATTCCTTCGGAGGCTTTACGGTGGTAAAAGCAAGAGACAGGTCTCCCAAAGCCATAATGGAAGCCCTGTTCACGGGAAGCTTTTATACTTCGACGGGTCCTTCGATCTATGATTTTTATGTAGAGGACGATGAAGTGCATATTGTGTGCTCACCCTGCGTGCGTATCTGGATGATGGGACATATGCGCCAGTATCAAAGAAAGCTTGGCCGCCATGTGACGGAGTTTGTTACAAAACTTAAGGGAACGGAGAAACTGATCCGCGCCGAGGTTATGGATGCCGCGGGACGCTCCGCCTACACGAATCCCATATTCCTGGAGTGATAGTTTCTGCCGGACGGCAAATTGGTTTTATAAGGAGAACATAGCAATGAGAATAAAATGTTTAAAAGAATTTGATCTGGGTATGAAGCTGGGCCAGTTAAGAAGCTGCCCCGTATCTTTGGGAAAAGGCATGCCCGAGGCTGTACTTTTTGTTTATTCCGCCCAGGGTAATATCGACCCCTGGCACGAAGAGTTTAACTACCCCACGGACACTTTGAAGATGTCCCTTTATACCATGGACGGAGTGCCCATGTGGACAAGAGACCTTGGAAACGGTGTTATTCCCGGGGTATGGTATGCTCCCTTTATTTCCTTTGATCTGGACCGGGACGGAGTGGATGAGATCTTCTTTTTGAATAACTTAAATCCCAATCTTCCCTTCAGCCTTAATGCCAGGGTTTTGGAAAGGATCGATCCCTTAAGCGGTGAGACCACCGGACAGTGGAAGTGGCCTCAGAATACCGTGGATGACACCATGTCCCACTCCTACAGATTCTACATCACCGGCGGATATGTTCACGGAGAGCCGGTGCTTGTAACAGCTCAGGGAACCTACAGGGATATGTACCTTCAGGGATACAATACCGGTATGAGCAAGCGCTGGGATATCAAGATTCCTTACGGCGACGGCGGTGCAAGAGCAAGCCATCTGTGCCCCATTCTTGACTTTGACGAGGACGGCGTGGACGAAATGTTCTGGGGCGAGCGTCTTATAAGCCTTGATGACGGTCACGAACTGTTCTGTTGCGATAAGGGGCTTTACTTCGGGCATTCGGATCTTGTATTCCCCTTCTACGATGAGAATGGGAAAAAGTACATCTTTACCGCCCGTGAGGACGATGAACGCCCGGGAGTGCCCAGAGTGGTCACTTACGATGAAAAAGGTAACAGGGTATGGAAAGCCATCAACGATATCGGTCATATGCATACGGGCTGGATGGCAAACATCGGACCGAATCGCCGCAAGATTGCCATGGCCATGCGCATAAACAGACAGGTTGTCAACAATGCCATAGTCGATCTTGAACCCACGGATTTCTTCTTTGATGCGGTTACCGGAGAAGAATTGCAGAATCCCCTTCCTTTTGTGGGACATACGGTTATGCCCGTAGATTTTAACGGCGACGGGACCCATGAGTTTTTCGGCACAGGCGGAAATATTAAAGGCTTCGTGACAGATGCCGAGGGCAACAGGTACGGCTTTATCGGAGGCGAACAGGTCAGGAGCGGCAAGGTTATTGCGGACCACCCCGGGGAAACCATTATGGTATACTATGCTGAGGAAGGAAAAGTACGTATCTGGGGCGATGAAGATGCGGTTGAGAACGAATACGCCAAGAAGCGCTTCAGTCACCCTTATCACGTAAGAATGCAGCATTTCATGGGCACCGGATATAACCATTTGAGCGCGCATGTGAGCTGTGGATGGTAATCGTCTTGCCGCAGGCAAGACAGCGGGTCTGCGTCGCGCTTGACGCAGTCAAATCAAAGAAACACTGTAAGTGTTTCTACATTGGAGAGTTATGAGAGACAGATCCAAATCATATAAGTATGAAAGCGTCGGAGGCCTGCGGGCCTCCAACCTTCTTGAGTATCTTACCCAGGGAGGCACAGATGAAAAAACTATACATATCCTGGCGCAGGACATCCTGGATTATGTCCGTGCCCGCAGGGACTGCGCGGATTTCCGGGCAGCTTATTTGCTGCGGGTAATATATTCTTTTTCCGGGGTCATCGGAGAAGGAATGACTGCGGAGATCGCAGATGAGCTTCTGAGCTTCCCCTACGAGGACTGCGGTGGCCACAGCATGTGCACCTGGACAGAAAACCACAGGCTCTATGCCGCAGGGACCGAGTATCTGCTGGCCCTTCGGTATCCCGGAGGCAAATTCGCTGACGAAAAGCCTGCGGACTATCACAGGGAGCACGGCAGGAAAAGCCTGATAACGGGCCTTTCGCACATGATAAAATACGGCTTTTCCGAGTGGTGCAGCAACAACTATTATTCAGAGACCATGGCAGGGCTTGCAAACCTTGTTCAGTTTGCGCAGGATCCTGATATAAAGAACCTTGCCAAAGAAGCCCTTTATATGCTGGTCTACGATATTCTTTCCCAGACCGTTTACAATGATGGCTATATGTATAATCCTGCCTGCGCAAGAGCCTACGTGGACAATAAAGTCTCAGCTCTTCACGGCAATTACATGGAAGTGCAGATAAAGGCCATGCGCGGCGAAAAAACAAGTCTTTACAAGGAAAAAGAAGCATGTATGTTTTTGCTCCTGCAGGCAAAGGATGAAAGCGGAAAGCCCCTGTTTGAGATTCCGAAAAAGTGGCTTGAACTTCCCGACAAAAAGGGTCGGGAGATCTGCTTAAGACAGGGTATCGATATCGATGACTACGGTAAAGAGGGCTTTAAGGAATACAGCCCCGAAAACGTACGCTATGCTTTTGTCTCGGGAGCCATTTCAGACTACAGAGTGATCTCAAACAACATGAGATATCTTCGGGAAACAGGGCTTATAGATAACGGGATGCTTAAATCCTTAAAGCCCTTTGCAAAGCCGGTTCTGTACAGGTCCGGACTATTGAAGGCCCTCAAGAGATTTGTTTATGTGGGCTTTGACGGAGTATCCATGGAGGAGGGAAGGATCTACACCTATGCGGACGGGAATTATTCCATTTCCGCGGCCTTTGATTACAGGGTGGGGCAGGTGCTTTACCAGCAAAACAGTTTGTCTCTGAACCTTTCCCACAAGGTGAGTCTTTTCGCAAATACGCCTTTTTCCGAGTCTGATAAGACCGGTTCCCCCTGCTACTGGATAGGAAGCGGTGCTGCGGGAAGGGCAGCGGCCTATAAAAACTTCGGAGTGATCATTTTCGATGCGTGTCATGCCCGTCTGGGCCTTAAGAAAAGCCATGCTTATTTTCCGGTGGGTCTGTTTGACGAGGTGGATCTTTCGGGGATCCTTAAGGGTGTGCTCCTGGGACGTACTTCGGGCGTCAATGTGTGCCTTCGCACAAATCCGGGAGTGTATTTTAGGGCCTTTGAGGACAGCCGTAAAAACGATCTGGCAGTGTATCAGGATGAGAAGATCCCAAGGGATTATTATGATAACGAGTATGATTTAATGAACGAAACAAAGGGCTTCCATTTCTACGCTTACGAGGTGGATAACACACTTTCTTTTGCCGAGTTTAAAAAACTCATGGAAGAAAGAACACTTGAATTCAGCGCAGAAAACGGCACTTTGGAGTATAGTCTCAATAAAATTAAATTTGGATTTAGCGGAAAATTCACTGTGGAAGGAAGGGAATTCAGACCTGATTTCAGAAGACCCGCGGATATAGTGAGAGAAGAACTTGCAAAGGAGGCAGCATTGTGAAAAAGAAAAAAGTCATAGCGGCGGCAGTTCCCGGTTTTGTGGCAGTTTGCGCCATCGTGGGACAGTTTGTTTTATCCTATAAGTCGGTCACTTTCGATCTTGATGAGTCACTGATAAAGAAAAATCCCGATTACAATGTGACTCTTTCCAGAACCGACGGGTATTTTACCCTTTCAAAGCCCGGCGGTGAATTCAAGGTCATCGGTTTTACCGACACTCATCTTGATCAGAAGAAACAGAGGGGCGATGTGACCCTTGAATATATCGTGCGAAACGTTGTTAACGAAAAGCCGGATCTTGTGGTATTTGTGGGTGACAATATTACCGGCGGCCTGAATTCGAAGCGCGTGAGACAGCTTGGTTCCGTTATGGAAAAGCTGGGTGTCTACTGGACCTTTGTCCTTGGAAATCACGAGGGAGACAATATCTGGAGCGTGACCCGCAAAAATATGGTGAAGCGTTTTGCAAAATACGAACACTGTATTGCCGAACCGGGTGTAAAATATACTTCGGACAAAGAAAAGGTATACGGCTGGAACAATATGGTGCTCAATCTGGCCGATGAGAACGGAAAGATCGTGCGTTCCCTTTATCTTGTGGACGGCGGTGCCTACATGAGTGAAGAGGACATGGAAAAATACGATGCCGAGATCTTCGACAAGAACCACAATGACTACGATTACATCAAAGACAGTCAGATGAAGTGGTACAAAGAAACCGTGGCTGATATCGAAAAGAAGGCCGGACATCCTGTTAAGTCCGTGGTCTTCGATCATATTCCCCTTACGGAGTTTAGAATCGCCTACGAAGAGATCACGGGAGAGACCAAGGTCACCATGGAGGAGCCTGAGTACAATGTTCCCAATGAAAACGGTGATTATATCATTATGGGCAGGCGCTGGGAAGATGTATGTCATCCGGGGCACAACAGCGGCTTCTTTGACGTACTTAAGGAAACAGGGTCAACGGATCTGGTGGTGAGCGGTCATGATCACGTTAATGACTTTGTGTTAAGTTACAAGGGCATTGTTCTTTCTTACAATGTACCCAGCGGTTACTCAAGTTACAATTTAATTTCTTCAAAGCGCGCCGATTATCTCCTGCAGGGCTTCACAAGATACACCTTCTTAAGTGACGGTACCTACAGACTTGAACAGGTTCACAACGAGGACCTGTATCCCGAAGCGCAGCCTGCAATACAAGCATTGTACAGATAGTGCGGAAATCGATACCTGTCGGCAGAAAGGTTTTTATGAACGACAAACTGAAAGAGATCCTGGATACAAAGGTGCCGGAATATACTGCGGCACTTTGGTGGCTTGGGCAGATGGGCCTTGTGATAAAGATCGGAAAGACCCTTATATGTGTCGACTATTTTGCCACACCGGGGTACGGAAGGCTTACTCCGCCTCCGATCCCTGCGGAGGAACTTACAGGTATCGATGCCTTTATAGGGTCCCACGACCATCTCGATCACATAGATCACGAGGCTTGGAAGATATTTGCAAAAAGCAACCCGCAGGCTAAATTTATCTTTCCCCGGGCCCATGAAAAAGGGGTGCTTGCGGATGGTGTTAAGTTTGAAAATGCCATAGGACTCAATGCCGGAGAGAGCGTCCGGGTGGGAGACATCACGATCCATGCGGTGGCCGCAGCCCACGAGTTTTTGGACCGGGATCCTGCTACCGGCCTGTATCCCTATCTTCAGTATGTTATCGAAGGAAACTGCGTAAGGATCCACCACGCAGGGGATACCGTACGCTATGAAGGGATGTTGCCTGCGGTTACACAGTATGGCGTTATTGATGCATCGCTCATTCCCATAAACGGAAGGGATGCAAAGAGATATCTTAACGACTGCATCGGTAACATGACTCATCAGGAGGCAGCAGACTTTGCGGGAGAATCGGGAACCGGCATTGTGATCCCGGGACACTGGGACATGTTTGCGGACAACAGTGAGGATCCCAATCTGTTTCGTGATTATATCTCCGCAAAGTATAAAGAAAAACCCATCTGCCACATACCCAAGGTCATGGAGCGGATGGTCATATCATCTCGTTGATCTCAAACTTTCAGTGTAACGGACCGGCAATTGCCGGTCTGTTTTTATTTCCAGATTTTTATTGTTTCCAGCAGTTTTTCTTTTTCCGAGGTGTTCAACTTGGAAATCTCAGCCATCAGCGCATTGTCTAATGACGTTGGAGCGTATTGAGGCTCCAGATTGCCAACTAATTCATCAAGTGTGATTCCCATGATCTTAGCATAGTAAATTAAAAATCTCAGTGACATTGCGGTGCGACCGTTTTCCACATTACTTATATATCCGGGTGTGACTTCCATTTCGGCCGCAACCTGGCTCTGTGTAAGCCCAAGCTTTATTCTATACGCTTTTATCTGATCTCCGTAATTGTCATTCATGGCTAACCTCATAATAGAATTGATATACAAAGTATACTATAAGTATTGACCGGATATAAATAGTGATATAGTATATTTATTATACAAACAGTATATAAATGTGCATTGACAATATATCAAAAAAGGAATATTATGTAATGGAGGATCATATATGTTTTCAGTAGATTTCTATTATACTGAGGATGGCAAAGCACCTGTGGAAGAATTCCTGGACAGTCTTAACGTCAAGATGCGAAACAAGGCATTGGACAGTCTGTCCATTCTTGAAGAATTCGGAAACAATTTGAGGGAGCCTTATTCCAAATCCATGGGCAATGGCCTGTTTGAACTAAGGATCAAGTTTTCCGGCGATATTGCCAGAATCTTTTACTTTTTTCTGGTTGGCAACAGGATAATTCTTACGAATGGGTTTGTTAAAAAAGGCAGAAAGACTCCTCGAAATGAAATAGAGAGAGCGTTTACATACAAAGCTGATTATGAAAGGAGATTCCCTTCATGAGCGATCTGCAGAAATATAGAGAGAAACAACTTCTGAGCCCTGAGTTCAAAGAAGAATATGACGCCACCAGAAATGAGTACAGCGTAACTCGAGCGCTTATAGCTGCCAGGATTGCCGCTAATATGACACAAAAGGATCTCGCGGAGAAAAGTGGTATACGACAATCAAATATAAGTCGTATCGAAAGTGGCGCATGCAGTCCCACCATAGCAACATTACAGGCTTTGGCAAAGGGACTGGGAATGGAACTGCGAGTCAGTTTCAAATGAGGATGAAAACGCAATTGCATCTGATGAGGATGTTTTAGCTGTTTCAAAGAGATTACTGGCACAGAATAAAAAGGCTTATGAGGACTTACTTCGATGGGTATTGGACCATCAGGCATAAAACATTTTGCTTTATTCTTTAATTTGCCTGTTTGGCCGTGCCCGGTTGACGGCAAAGGATATAATCGGCGGAAACTCCGTACAAATCGCACAAAGTCACCAGGTGACGCAACGGCAATTCATTGGCACCACGTTCGTAGCGTGCATACATAGTCTGTGATGTTCCAAGGATATGCGCAACGTATTCTTGGGTATAGTCGTGATCTTCCCGTAAATCTTTAATTCTTTTTTGATATGAACAGGTTTCTTTCTCCATATTCCCCATTTTAGGGAAAAGTCTTTGATAGCATTGACATTAGTAAATATCTTTACTAAACTTATTTACGGCACTCGGTGCATCTGCCGGATGCCGGTATATTTCAGAGAGGAGACCGATTAAATGAAAAAAAGATTAGTGATACTTATGCTTTCCGGAGTGCTTGCATTTGGACAACTTGCCGGATGCGGGTCATCAACTGATCAGGGAAATACTCAGATTCAGGAAAACGACCAGACTCAGGAAACCGCAAAGGCAGACGAAGAACAAATTGATGAGTCTGCAGAGGCAGCTCAGAGTGCAGCAGAAGCGGAACCGGAGGAAGAGACCAATCCATACAAGACTTTAAATATATCCGATTGGGGATATAAAAAAATGTGGTATCTAAACAAAGATTATCTTATGGTGGACACCGATGATAAATATGTGATCATTAACTCTTCGACCGGTGAACGGGCTTTTGCGAATGTCGAATTTAGCAGTGTTACTTTACAGTGTCAGGACGGAAGGTTTATAGGTAATGTGAAGAAAGACGGAAAAATAATCTCGTCTTCAATATATTATATTGATGGGAACACATTAACACAGTATCAGGATATTGGAGATTCCGGTTGGAAGTTTGTCAATTATCGTGACGGAATTGCTGTTATAGATAAGGGCGATTCTGATTACCCCTACATGCTTGCAACCTTTGGCTCAGACGGAATGATAAGATATGGCAACATTTTCGCAGAAACTCAGCCTTATATATCCTATGACTATATTATATTTTTAAATAATAAGTTTTGGAAAGATAAAGAGGCCTTAGACTGGGTGGACGATGCTTCAGATGTTAAAGCATTTATTGACAAAGAAGGTATTGGGCGAAGAGCTGAATTAAAAATTGCCGAACAGGATGGAACTGTGAAAAGAACTCCTCTGGCGCATGATGGAAAAGCACTTAGGTTTTCAACTTTAGCTACGCCTAATGACGAAGGTTGGGCGGATGCGTTCCTAAGGGATGATACTTTAAAGAGGGGATCTAAAGGTTTCTATAATGTCAAAACCGGCGAATTTATAGAGTGGACTCTTACGGACTCTGTTTTAATGGGTTATTTTACGGCAGACAACGGAAGCACTATATGTGCAGTAACGGATGGTAAAGCCAAGAATATATTTGGAAAAGACGATAACAACAACCCTTTTTACCGGATATTTGACCTAAAAACTAAAAACTGGGCAACTGAAGAGACTTACTATTATGTAGGACCGTTTGGATATAGAAAGTATGTCCTTGTACGATCCATGGATGGAAAGTGGGGTTATATTGACAATGAGGATATGTCCGAAACGGAATGGTTTGATGATGCATCTGACTTCTGCAATGGTTATGCAGTTGTGATTAATGGCGGGAAGGCACATCTGATCAATGAGAAATTTGAACAGGTAAGCGAAGAATTTGATGCTCTGGGCGCAAGCGTTGCTCAACAAGATTATTTGGAGTATTCGGATCTTGACGGTAAAGCTGTATTTTTCGTTACTATGAGTGATGGCTTAAAGCATCTTCTGACTGTCGAATAATAGTTAGTTATATGAGATTACGGGACCGGAGTTAAATCCGGTCCTTTTTTCGTCCCGGAAGTAACACTTGTGCTCCGGGGAAAAATCTGCTATACTGAAGTAGTTATGAAAACTACGTCTTGTGAAACTCCTGTAATTTACTATGATAATGAGCTTGAGGATGAGTTTTCCACTGCGAAGATCACTCCTCGTAAAATAGACGAAACCTATGATTATGACGGCGGTTTGAAAAGAAAGATCGGGCGGCTGTTTTTTTATTACCTTCTTGCAAGGCCCATCGGATATATCGCTCTAAAGATCAAATATCATCACAGGATCGTAAACCGCAAGGTCCTTAAACCTTACAAAAACACGGGGTATTTCCTCTACGGAAACCACACCAACGCCTTTGCGGATGCTTTTATTCCCTCCATGATAACCTACCCCAAGGATGTCTACATGATTGCTCACGCCAACAACGTGTCCATGCCCATCCTGGGTCCAATAAATCCAAGTCTGGGAGCCATTCCCTTACCCGACGGCAAAGAAGCACTTAAAAACTTTGAGGAAGCGGTCAAGCGTGCCATAATGGGAAAATCCTGCGTGGGAATCTACCCGGAAGCCCATATCTGGCCCTATTACACAGACATAAGAAACTTTCGGGATGCTTCCTTCAGATACCCGATCAAATATCATAAGCCTGTTTTCTGCTTTACAAATACCTACCAAAAGCGCCGCGGATCCAAAACTCCGAAGATCGTGACCTATGTGGAGGGCCCTTTCTTTGCGGATGAGTCACTTCCGAGAGCCGAGCAGAAAACGGAACTTCGGAACCGTGTCTATGAAGCTATGAAAAAGAACACGGTCCACAACAACGTGGTTATGGTAAAATACGTAAAGCGCAACGAAAACGGAAGCCCGGAGGGTGGAAAATCCCCTTCTGAGGCTACACAAACGTCAACAACGGAGAATGATGCATGAATCTTTTATTTTCGGGAAATGATGGGGTTTTTGACGGTATAATGACCTGTCTTCTGTCGGTATATAAGCGTACAAAGTCTAAAGAGCCCGTAACGGCCTATGTCCTTACCATGGACGTGTCCCACATTAAGCCCCAATATGTACCCATCAGTGATGAAAAGATAAGTTTCCTTGAGGGCATCGCAAAGCAGTACAATCCCGGGAACCGGATCATAAAGCTTGATGTTACGGACATCTACAACCGCGAATTCGCAAGCTGTCCCAACGAGCAGTGTTATTGTTCCCCCTACACTCTGCTAAGGCTCTTTATCGACATGATCCCCGGGATCCCCGACAAGATCCTTTATCTTGATGCGGACATTCTTTTTAACAGGGAACCGGAACTTTTATATGACATCGATGTGACCGGCTATGAGTATGCCGCCGCCAGGGATCATTACGGAAAGTACCTGTTAAATCCCAATTACATCAATGCGGGAGTTTTGCTTTTTAATATGCCCGAGTGCCGCAGCACTCATCTCTTTGAAAAAGCAAGAGAACTTATAAAGACAAAGAAACTGGTCTTTGCGGATCAAAGCGCCATTTACAGGAGCACCACCCGAAAGAAGATGCTGCCTCAGCGCTTTAACGACCAGAAATTCCTGCATCCCCATACGGTCATAAGGCATTTTTCCAAGCGCCTGTTTTACCTGCCTTACCCCCATACCGACAATATCAAGCAGTGGCATGTCACCAAGGTCCACAAGGTTTTTAAGTACGATCAGTTCGATGATGTACTGTATGAATACATCTATTTGAGAAAGAAATTTGAGGAAATGAGGAGCGATCTATGAAAGCAAACATATTACTTTTAAAAAGAAGCAGGGTCATTCCCGTGTTCTTTGCCGCCGATGACGGATATGTACCCTTTTTGTCCGTGTCCTTAAAGTCTCTTATCGACAATACCTCGGACAGATACAGATACAAGATACACATACTCCACACGGATATTTCCGCGGCTCATCAGGCACAGCTTAAGAGGATGGAAACTCAAAGCTGCAGACTTGTTTTTGTGGATGTGAGTGAGGAAATGGCAAAGATCGCAAAGAAGATCTGCCTTAGGGATTATTATTCCGCCACCACCTATTACCGTCTGTTTATCGCGGATATGTTCCCTCAGTACAAAAAGGTGCTTTATATCGACAGCGACACCATAATCCGCGAGGACATCGTGAACCTGTACCGCTACGAGATTGGCAAGAACCTTATAGGCGGTATCAGGGACCAGATCGTTGCCCAGACCGATGTGTTTGCGGACTATGCGGAGAAGGTCCTGGGAATTTCCCGCGGCGCCTATTTCAACGCCGGAGTGGTGCTCATAAACTGCGAACTGTTCAGAAGAGAGCACATGCTCAAGCAGTTTACCAAACTCCTTAACAACTACACCTTTGTGGTGGCTCAGGATCAGGATTATCTTAATATCCTCTGCAAGGACCGTGTTCTCTGGCTGGATCCAAGATGGAACGTGCAGATGCCCGGTAACCTTCCCTGCGACGATGACAAAGCAAAACTCGTGCATTACAATCTTGCCCTTAAGCCCTGGCATTACAGGGATTGCCGCATGGGTTCCTTCTTCTGGGAGTATGCGAAGAAAACCGAGTTTTACGGCGAGATCGAACAGGTCCTTGAGAATTATTCTCCCGAGGACAAAGAAAAGGATCGCATCTGCGGCGACAAGCTTCAGGAACTGGCCCTTTCCGAGATCAGTAACCGCATGAATTACAGGAACATGTACGGTGACGGTGAGGAGATCAAGCTTACCAGAGCCGAAGTGTTGAAGCGCATAGAAAAACTGGAAAAAGCAGGTATCTTTGACAAGGACGTGGAGGACGATCCCCCCGCCAAAGAGCTTAAGCCCTGCGACGTGGACTACTTAAGAAGGAGCGTAAACAGCCGGCTTCGCGCCATCTATGCTTTCCGTATCGCTCACTGGTTCGTGGATTTTCTTATTGCAAAGAAACAGTTCTGTGTCAAAGAGATAAAGGGTATCGAGAACTTAAAGAACTTAGACTGCGGCGCCATCATCACCTGCAACCATTTCAATGCTTTTGACAGCTTTGCCATGCAGCTGACCTACGATTCCGCTCACAAGAGAAAGAAACTCTTCCGCATCATAAGCGAAGCGAACTACACCGCATTTCCCGGATTCTACGGATTCCTTATGCGTAACTGCAATACCCTTCCTTTAAGCTCCAACAAGCGTACCATGATGAAACTCATGATGGCGGTGAAGACCATACTTCAGAAGGGGCATTACATCCTTATCTATCCCGAGCAGAGCATGTGGTGGAATTACCGTAAGCCCAAGCCCTTAAAGCGTGGCGGCTTTATCTTTGCGGCGGATAACATGGTGCCTGTGGTTCCCTGTTTTATCACCATGGAGGATACGGATACGGTGGACGGTGACGGTTATCCCGTACAGGCCTATACGGTTCATGTGGGAGCACCCATTTTCCCTTCGCGTAATCGAAACAGAAACGAAAACATCGATTACATGATGAAGAAAAACTACGCTTTCTGGAAAGAGACTTACGAAAAGACCTATGGAGTGCCCCTTACCTATCTTTGTGATGAGGTGAAAGAAAAGGCTGAATAAACTTAAGGCAGGTCATCAAAGACCTGCCTTTTTCTGTGGTTGCCCGGTGATTAATTGCAGTTGTTTATAATGTCCTTGGGTGTTCGGGGAAACTAGATGACAGTGCACGAAGGATGAACACATGGAAGAATATCGCACAGAAACAATAGGTATCAGCAGGAAAAAGAAAATAACCGTGGCGTCGGTCGCAACCTTCGCCCTGATCTTTTGTATCGCCCTTGCCGGGGCGGCGCTAAGACTTTTCTGAAGATCAAAAAACCTGTCCGTGATCGGGCAGGTTTTTTTCTTTGCTATGAATTTGGTCTGTGATAGAAATTTCCGGAAAATTCGTTGGTCCGGAAGGTATTCACGAAAGCCGTGTCATCGGTTTCTTTGACTATCTCGATTATCTTCTTTACTTCATCTCTCGAAACAACGGAATAGATAATGGATCTGTCTTCGTGGGTGTATCCGCCCTCACCCTTAAGGATGGTGGCGCCGTGGTGAGCTACATCGTAGATACCGTCGATGATCTGCTGGGGCTTGTCCGTTATGATGAGCATGGTCTGCTTTTGATATCTCTTATAGAAGATGTGCAGCACTTCGGTAGAGGCGTACTGGAAGATGATGGAGTAAAGGGCCTTGTCCCAGCCGAAGAGGAAACCTGCTGCGGTAAGGATCACTGCGTTGATGGCAAGGATTATGTTCCAGGTGTCGATGCCCTTTTTCTGGGAAAGGTAGATGGAGATAAAGTCCGTTCCGCCGGAGGTACAGTCAACACTTAAGCACATGTAGATTGAAAAACCGTTGATCACACCGCCGAAGATGGAGATGAGCAGGGTGTCGTAGGTGATGATGATGGGAGGGATTATATCGGTAAAGATGCCCGTAAGGAAAATTACCAGCAGCGAATGCCAGGTAAACTTTTTTCCTATAAAACGGAAACCGATATAAACGGGAATGGCGTTAAGAATGATGTTTATGGGGGTATAGGGAACGCTTATATTAAGGAAACGTTCGAAAATGCCCTGGAAAAGAATGGTAAGACCCATTGCTCCGCCGGGGTACAGTCCCGCGGTACGTACGAAACTCTTGGTGTTGATGGCGAGTAGCGCCGAAGCAATGATGATGATAAATATCCTGAACAGTTCTTTTTTTGCTTTTTCTTTCATGAAAATGATTTCCTGTCTGTGATAGAAAGACTATTGTGTGCGAATGACCGCGTGGCTCATACATCAGCCTGAATCATTATATATTACAGCTGTTAATAAGTAAATTAAAACATTGCGTGGATTTGAGGGTGATTTTATAATAATCCATAAGTAGGATCTTTCGGCTTTAAAGTCGAAGGATCTTCAATGTATCGGGAGGATCTACATATGGATAACAGCAGCAGTTACATTGCCCGCACCAGCGGCCTTAAGGCCAAAGATTACATAGGCTACGCCATGGGAGACGCAGCCGGATGTCTTGTATTCAGTCTGGTCACTTCTATTCTTCAAAAGTACTATACCGATGTCTTCAACATAAGTCCCATGTTCATCATGTTCATGTTCATAGGCGCCAGAGTCTGGGATGCGGTGAACGATCCCATCATGGGGCGTATCTGCGACCGGGTAAAGCCAACCAGATTCGGCAGATACCGCCAGTGGTTCCTTTATGTGGCAGCACCCCTCTGCGTGCTTACGATCCTTATGTTCTTTAGATTCCCCGGTATCGGCGGCGGACAGAACTACACCGCCACCTGTATCTACGCAACGGTCACTTACATACTTTGGGGCATGTGCTACACGGTGCTCCAGATTCCATACGGCTCTTTGGCTTCTGTTGTGACTACCGACGTTACCGAGCGAAACAAGTTGTCGGTATACCGTGCCATCGGTGCGGCCCTCGGCAGCGTGCCGGTGTTCGTACTTGCTTCTTTTGCCTATAAAAAGAGAGTGGATGCCGCCGGCAATTTCGTATACGGAGAAAACGGAAAGATCATCACGGACATGCAGTACGAACCCGTGATACTGGGCGTTGCCGCCATGGCATTCTGCTCATTCCTTCTTTTGCTTTTAACCTTCGCTCTTAATAAGGAAAGAGTCATCGGTAAACCTGCGGAAAAAGAAAAGGGAGCCGCAAAGAAGGCTTTAAAGAACCTCTTTACAAACAAGGCTTTCATCGCCATAAGCTTAACCGCCATGCTGCTCCTTGCAGGACAGATGTTTACCCAGAGTTTTTATCTTTACTTATTTAACGATTACTTCAATGCCAACTGGATGAACCTTGCAAGCCAGGCCTGCACCTATTCACCCATGATCGTGCTCATGTTCTTTATGCCGAAGCTTGCAAGAAAGCTTGGTAAAAAGGAAGTGTGCGCCGTGGGAGTATCCCTTGCGGCCCTTGCAAACCTGGTTTTGTTCTTCCTGCGTGGAATGGAGCCTTCGAAGCTTATGTATATCTTTCTGGCCCTTTGCTTTGTAAGCGGCCTGGGACTTACCACCATGGTGCTCCAGCTATGGGCCATGGCCACGGATGCCATTGACGATATCGAAGTCACCACAGGTTCCAGGGACGACGGAACCGCCTATTCCTTCTTTAATTTCTTCCGTAAACTGGGCCAGGTCATTGCAGCCATCTGTGTTAACGGCGCACTTCTCGGCATGAACTACAAATACGAAAAGGGTGCGGTACAGACTCTCGATAACTTAAAAAAGATGTACGATCTTGCAACTCTGATCCCGGCAATCCTCTTTGGCCTGATGGCGCTGATTTTGTTTGTTTTTTACCCGCTTTCCAGGAAGAATGTAGAGGCTTTACAGGTGAAAAAAGAAGCAAAACTTAAAGAATCGTACGAAAATAATACTATTGATATTTTGTCTTGACAGAGTGGGATTTTTGTATACAATAATAATATCGTGCGTGAGTGGCGGACATTATACCCACACTTTATCGCACCAACGTGTTAAAAACACAAAAGGAGGACAGAACATGAAAAAGTTCAACAAAGCTGTTGCTTTGGCACTTGCCACCGTTCTTTGCGTAGCTTCTCTTTCCGCTTGCGGCGACAAGAAGACCAGCGTTAGCAGCACCAGCACACCTGCATCTGCTTCCAGTACAGAGACTTCGACAAGCAGTGTAGAAGAAAAGCAGGTTGAGGTTGAAAAGTTTGAAGGAAGCTTCATCTGGAAGGATACGGTTTCCACTCTTGCAACAAACTGGAACCCTCACACCTATCAGACAACCGACGATGCTTATCCCATCGATGATGTCGAAACAGTTTCCAGTCTTTACAGACTTATCTTCAATGATGCAAATCATCCCATTGACGGCAAGGAGCCTTTCACCGGTTACGTAATCGTTCCCGAGATGGCTGCAGCCGATCCCGTTGATGTTACCGCTAAGGTTAGAACCGAGCATCCCGAATTCGGTCTTTCCGATACCGCTGAGAAGGTAGCATGGGCAATTCAGCTTCGTGATGACCTTTGCTTCGATGACGGAACAAAGATCACCGCTGATACATTCGTTGAGTCCTTCAAGAGACTCATGGATCCCAAGCTTTTAAACTACCGTGCAGTTGACTACTACGAAGGCAACTATGCAATCGTTAACGCAGCCAACTACTACTTCCAGGGTACCACAAGCTACTCCGATAACGGCAAGAACAACAAGTACGCCATCACAGACCTTGTAAAGGGCGATGATGGACAGTACACAGCTCCCAACGGAGACAAGATGTACATCGGACTTGGCTATGCTCTTGAGTGGACCGGCGGCGATACCCTTAAGGACTATGTAGATGCATACGGCGCACAGTACTTCGATGTATCCACCTGGGATCAGCTTTCCGCACTTATCGATGAGAACGGACTTGTTCCTCTTACCGATGAAAACTACCAGCTCTTCCTTCCTGTTATCACAGGCAATGAAGCATGGGGCGAGACCGAAGCAGATGCATTCAACTACTTCGTTCAGGCTCACTACTATGAAGACAACTATGATTTCGCCAACGTTGGTCTCTTCAAGTCCGGCGACAACGAGATCACTTATGTATTAAACAACTCCTTTGACGGTTTCTACTTAAAGATATACGCTCTTTCCAATAACTGGCTTGTAGAGCCCAATCTTTACGATGCATGCCTCAAGGAGACCGAGACTGCTTCCGGTACCGTATGGTCCAGTACCTACAACACCAACGTTGAGACTTCCCGTTCTTATGGTCCTTACAAGGTAAGCGACTATCAGCTCGACAAGTCCATGCACTTCGTTCAGAACGACAAGTGGTTCGGCTGGAACGACGGCAACCACATTTACGTAGATCCTACCGATGGTAAGACCTATCCTATGTACCAGTCCACCGAAGTTGATACTCAGGTCGTTGCAGAAGCTGCAACCCGCAAGCAGATGTTCCTTGCAGGTGAGATCATGGGTTACGGCCTCCAGGCTGAAGACTTCGATCAGTACAGAAACTCCGAATTCGCTCACGCTACTCCCGCTGAGACCATTTACTTCATCATCCTTAACGGATATGAGAAGGTTATCAACGAAAGAGAAGCAGCTGACGATTTCGATACAGCTACCACAGATATCCAGACCGCACTTCTTAACACCTTCCGTCGTGCGATCGCCGTTACCTTCGACAGAGACCTCTTCTGCGCAACCGTAAGCCCTGCTCGTGTAGCCGGCTTTGGTCTTATCGGTAACACCTTTATTTACGATCCCGAGACCTGTGCATACTACCGTGATTCCGATCAGGCTATGCAGGCTCTTTGCGATTTCTACTCTGTAGATACCAGCAAGTACGCTTCCCTTAAGGATGCGGTTGCTTCCATCACCGGTTTCGATCCCGAGACCGCTAAGAAGCTTTATCAGGAAGCTTATACTGAAGCTCTTGAAAAGAACTACATTACCGATGCTGACGGCGACGGCAAGTCCGATCAGACCGTTACACTTACTTACTCCATCTCTTCCGATTCCGACTTCATGACCAAGATGATCGATTACCTCAACGAGAAGATCGCTGAGACAACCGTAGGAACCGGATTTGAAGGCAAGGTACAGATCGTTAAGTCCGCACCTGTTGGTAACGACTGGTCCAACAACATCAGAAACGGTGTTGCCGACGTAGTACTTGCAGGTTGGTCAGGTTCCGCAATGGATCCCTTCAGCACCACCTCCGTATACGTAAATCCCGGCCAGGCTTATGACGGCAAGTGGTTCGATGCTACCGCTCATAACATGACCGTTAAGATCGACGGCAAGGATGTTACCCTTAACCTTAAGCAGTGGTCCGATGCTCTTCAGGGCGAGATCGACGTAAACGGCGTTAAGTACAACTTCGGTTACGGCATCGCTCCCGTAGAGACCAGACTTGAGATCCTTGCTAAATTCGAGGGAGAGATCCTCAGCACCTACGACTACATCCCTATGATGAACAACGGTGCTATGTCACTTCTTTCTCAGCAGGTTTACTACGTAGTAGAAGATTACAACCCCGTTCTTTCCCGTGGTGGTATTCGCTATGCTAAGTACAACTACGATGAGACCGAGTGGAAGGATTATGTAGCTTCCCAGGGTGGTACTCTTAATTACTAAAAGAAATACTTGTAAGTTTTAAGTTATAACAGACTGAAACTATGCCTGCGGCGAAGCAATTTGCCGCAGGTTTAGGTCTGTTTAAAGGTAAGTTTTTTGAAACGGCTTCAAAAAGGTTTTTTATAAATACTGCGGAAGCCCTTTTGAAACCGCTTTGTCCAAAACAAGTTTTATAGGGAGATAAAAGAAATGCTAAAGTATGTAATTAAAAGAATACTTTATATGATCCTTGTGTTCTTGATCATTACGCTTATGTGCTTTGTGCTCGTGCGTATGCTTCCGCTTCCCACACTTCCTCCGGAAGACTCACACACAAAGGTTGTTATGATGAGACGTGAGGCCTTGGGTTACAATGAGCCTTATCTTGTCCAGTTCTGGATTTTCTTAAAGAATGTCATTACCAAATTCGACTGGGGTCTTTCCGAGAAGCTTTATTTCGGACAGGATGTCTGGACTATATTCCGCCAGAAACTTCCTGCGACCATGATCGTAAACCTGTACTCTATCATCTTAAGTATCCCCTTCGGTATCGCCCTTGGTATTCTTGCTGCACTTAAGAAGAACTCCTGGGTGGATTACACCATCTCAACCCTTACCATGGTGGTAATCTCGGTACCGAGTTTTGTGTACGCATTTATCATCCAGTATGTATTCTGCTTTAAGCTTAAATGGTTCCCCTTCCTTATGAAGTCCGGAACCGACTGGTTCAGTCCGGCCATGTTCCGAAGTATGATACCGCCGGTAATGGCCCTTTCCTTCGGTGTAATAGCCCAGTTCACCCGTACCACCAGAGCGGAGCTTACCGAAGTACTTACAAGTGAGTTTATGCTTCTTGCACGTACCAAGGGACTTACCAAGGCTCAGGCAACCATCCGTCATGCACTCAGGAACTGCTTCATAGTCATAGTTCCTTCCATCTTCGGTGAGTTCATCGGAATCCTTGGCGGTTCACTCATCATAGAGAAGATATTCGCGATCCCCGGTGTCGGCGGCCTTACACTGAACGCCATCAACGGACTTGATTACAACATTTACATGCTTTCCACCTGTTTCTATACCATAGTCAGCCTGTCGGCCAGTCTTGTGGTGGATATCAGCATGGGCTTCATAGATCCCAGAATCCGTATGGGATCAAGAAAATAGAAAGGAGGGGCATATGGAAAACTTTAACAACGCGGAATATGAACACATTCCGGCAGAAAAATTTGCATTTGTACAGGATTCCGACAAAATACATGACATTGAGCTTCAGACCAAAGCCAGAAGTTTCTTTGCGGACGCCATGATCAGATTTTCAAAAAATAAATCTTCCGTTGTGGCAGCCTGGATACTCTTGTTCCTGATCCTGTTTTCGTTTATCTCTCCTTTGCTTTCTCCCTACGGCATTAAGGACACGGATAAACTCTATGTTAACTATCCGCCCTTCCTTGAGTGGGCTGCGGATCTTGGTATCGAAGCTCTGAGCGGAGCAAAGACCTTTGATTCACAGAATGATACCGCCATGAACTTCTGGCGCGGTATTGCGGAAGAGACCGGAAGAAACCCCGTTATCAAGACCATCGGAACCCATGAGACAGAGGTTAAATACCGTGGCCAGATGGTCAAGAGATATACTTACGATATCAAGGTCAATGCTTATTACGCACTCGGTGTCGTATATCGTGTATTTTCTTACGATGAATTCAAGAAGATCCAGGATTGGCAGAATGAGCACGGAATTCAGATCATCTACCCTTATGTAGAGCCTGCTGATATTTCCGGTATCACGGACAATGCCAACATCTGGTACAAGGTAGATGCCAAAGGATCGGCGATCCTTGACAAGGACGGAAACCTTCAGCCTGTATACTCAAAGCGTGCGGAGATCGCAGGTGCGGAATACAACTCCTTAAGAATTGAAGGTGATGACGGAAGCTACATTTATTCCATGGCTAAGTCCGGTTCCGTTCAGTGCCGTATCGATTACTACAATTACTATCGCTATATTTTCGGACACAAGCCTCAGTATGTGTTCGGTACCAACAGCATGGGAATGGATCTTTTCGGTGCCATCGGTATCGGTGCAAGATTTTCCCTTGTATTTGCTGTCATCGTATCTGCCATCAACCTGACCATCGGTGCCATTTACGGTTCCGTACAGGGTTACTACGGCGGAAGAGTTGATATGATCCTCGATCGTATCGCAGATATCCTTTACGGTGTACCTTTCATCGTTGTTACCACTTTGTTCCAGTATCACCTGGCAAGAAAGGTGGGTGTTGTTCCCAGCTTCCTCTTTGCTTACGTAATGGTGGGCTGGCTCGGTATGGCAGCACTTACCCGTAAACAGTTCTATCGTTTTAAGAGTCAGGAATTTGTCATGGCTGCAAGGACCCTTGGCGCATCCGACAGAAGACTTATGTTCAAGCATATCTTCCCCAACGCCATCGGTACCATCATCACAAGCTGTGCGCTGGTAATTCCCGGTGTCATCAGTTCCGAGACTTCCATGACATACTTAGGTATCGTAGATCTGAGTTCCTTTGCGGGAACCACCATCGGTACCCTTTTGTCCCAGGGTAACGCAGCAGCTACCACGGCGCCTCACGCCATGCTCTGGCCCAGCGTGTTCTTAGGACTTCTCATGATCTGTTTCAACCTCTTCGGTAACGGTCTGAGAGATGCATTTAACCCTACAACCAGAGGAGTGGAGGACTAAGACTATGGAGAAAAAATTACAAGTCAGAAATCTTAGGATTTCATTCCGTACCAGCAACGGTAAAGTTCAGGCAGTCCGTGATATTAATTTCGACCTGGATCAGGGCGAGACCCTTGCAATCGTAGGAGAGTCCGGTTCCGGTAAATCCGTAACCAGTAAGGCAATCCTCGGTATCCTTGCAGGTAACTCCATCGTGGAATCCGGCGAGATCATCTATGACGGCAAGGACCTTTTAAAGATATCCGAAGAAGATTTTCATAAGATCCGCGGCGATAAGATCGCCATGATCTTCCAGGACCCCATGTCAAGCCTTAATCCCATCATCAGGATCGGACGTCAGCTTACAGAGGCCATGCTGTTAAAGGGCAAGGCGCGTCAGAGAGAATGCCGCAACACCTTTAATACCTACTTAAAGAACCTTAACGACACCATGATCGAAGCCATCGCCAAGGGAGATTCCGCCAAGGCTGCAGAGCTTACCGCAAACTGCAGGAACTTCGACAAATTTGAATTCAAGCACATCGAACTTGAGAAAAAATATAAGATGGCTCACGAAGCAGCCGTAGAGGCTGTCAGTGACCTTGATACTCTTATTTTCGAATGTGAAAAGAAACAGCCCTCCAAGGATGCCGCATACTGGGTCAAGGACGTGGAAGTACGTTCCAAAGAATCCGTCAGCGACTATGTGGTCACCGATGAAGGTCAGGAGCTTCTGACTCTTTCCAGAGGTCTTTCTTCCGCATTTGCATCCGCAAGGAAGGATAACGATTATTCCGTTCTTCTTCCCAGAATGAAGAAGATCCGCGATATCTTAAAACGTGCCGTTGCAAAGCCCGTTCCCAATTTCTTCAGAATGGGTTATTATGTGACATTCTCCGGAAAACCCCTTCCGGATATGCCTGTTGAGGAACTTAACGCATTCCTGCTTGAGTACCTTAACAACAACTTCATGCTTGCCTTTATCGACGATGCAAAGATCGCTCTTAAGTATTCCGCAGATCGTTCCTACAAGGCAATGCAGGAGGCCATCAAAGAACTTAAGGACGGCAAGTCCGTATTCGATAAGGCAGAGCTTGACCACAAGGAATGCAAGGAGACAGCTGACAGACTTGAGGCAGCAGTCAAAGCCACCATCGATGAACTTGCCATTACCAAGGACAGCTTAAGCTACACCTTCGGTCCCGCTGTCAGACAGCAGATCGAGAACTACTTCAAGGCCATTCATACCAATGTCAAGGCTGTTAAGGCCTATGAGAGGGACAAGCGCAAATATGACCGTATCGTTGCTTCCGGCAAGAAACCCGAATGGGAAGTTGCCGATGCCGCTGTTACGGATCTGGATCTTATCAAAAAGAACATCGAGCGTATCATCGACAGACTTGTTGAGCACTACGAAGAACTACTTGCAACCTCCGGAAACCGTGACTATGACAAGGAGACCGTCGGCGTAATCGACTTCCTTATGGAGAACGCTTCCGGTGTCATCGAGAAGATTACCAAGCGTATCGCAAGAGACAAGGCCATCAAGCTCATGGACGAAGTTGGTATCGCAGAGCCTCATAAGCGTTATAACCAGTATCCCTTCGAGTTTTCCGGCGGTATGAGACAGCGTATCGTTATCGCCATCGCACTTGCCGCTAACCCCGATATACTTATCTGCGATGAGCCCACCACAGCTTTGGACGTTACCATCCAGTCCCAGATACTTGAGCTTATCAACAAGTTAAAAGAAGAGCGTCAGCTTACCGTTATCTTCATTACCCACGACCTTGGCGTGGTTGCCAACATGGCAGACCGCGTTGCGGTAATGTATGCCGGTAAGATCGTTGAGTACGGTACCAGCGAGGATATTTTCTATCATGCGGCTCACCCTTATACCTGGGCCCTGCTTTCCTCCATGCCCGACCTTGACACCAACGAGCGCCTGGAAGCAATTCCCGGTACTCCTCCCAATATGATCTACCCTCCCAAGGGAGATGCTTTTGCACCCAGAAACAAGTATGCTATGCAGATCGATTTTGAGAAGCAGCCGCCTATGTTTAAGATCAGCGACAGTCACTATGCCGCTACCTGGCTCCTTCATCCCGATGCTCCCAAGGTAGAGCCTCCGAAGATCATTCAGGACAGAATCAGAAGAATGCAGGAAAAGAGAGGGCAGAATAATGGTTGATAATCAGGAAACATTATTAAAAGTCGAGCATCTCTGCCAGTACTTCAAAGCCGGCGGCGGTTTTGAGACCAAGGCTGTCGACGATGTAAGCTTTGAGATCAAGAAGGGTGAAGTATTCGGTCTTGTAGGTGAGTCCGGCTGCGGTAAGACAACCACCGGCCGTTCCATCATCAAGCTTTACGACATCACTTCCGGAAGCGTATATTTCAAGGGCCAGAGGATCTGCGCAGGAACCCGTTCCTACAAAGAGGCCATCGCCAAAGCAAAGAAGGAACTTGCAGAGGCTAAAGATCCTGCGGAAAAAGAAAGACTTAACAAACTCATCGCGGAACAGAAGGAAGAGATGAAGAAAGCCAAAGAGGATCACAAGCATGCCGATCCCAAGCTGGTTACCCAGATCCAGATGATCTTCCAGGATCCCATCGCTTCACTGGATCCCCGTATGACCGTAAGAGATATAATCGCCGAAGGTCTTGTTATCAGAGGTGAGAGAAATAAGGAAGTTATTGACCAGAAGGTTTATGAGATGCTTGAACTCGTAGGTCTTGTTAAGGAACATGCCACAAGATATCCTCACGAGTTTTCCGGCGGTCAGCGTCAGCGTATCGGTGTTGCCCGTTCCATCATCATGAACCCCGAGCTTATCATCGCCGATGAGCCCGTTTCCGCTCTTGACGTTTCGGTACAGGCACAGGTAATCAACCTTCTTAACGATCTGAGAGAACGTTTCGGTCTTACCATCATGTTCATCGCCCACGATCTGTCGGTAGTAAAGTATTTCTCTGACCGTATCGGAGTTATGTATTTCGGTAAGATGGTCGAACTTGCCGATTCCGATGAGCTTTTTGCTCATCCGCTGCATCCTTACACAAAGTCGCTTCTTTCTGCTATCCCGTTGCCCGATCCTATCTATGAGAAGGCACGTAAGCGTATTGTTTACAATCCTCTTGCAGAGCATGATTATTCCGTGGACAAGCCTTCGCTCAGAGAAGTATCTCCCGGACACTTTGTTCACTGCAACGATGCGGAATTTGAGCGCATCCAAAAGGAACTTAACGCATAGTTATGAAAAACTTTAAGCTTTCAAGTTTCATAAAAGCAATCTTAGCGGGCGCCGCCTTGGCGGTGCTCGTTTTTTGGCTGGGAACTTACAGGGAATACACCCTGCTCAGACGTCTGTGTGACTCTTCCTTTGTTCCCGCCGTTATACTTTTGGGGCTTTCGGGTATCATAGCTGCAAGGAATGACGGATCCTTTGATACGATAGGGTACAGTCTTAAGTTTGTATTCTTTGCCCATTACCCCGGTGCCAAGAACGGCGATGAAGACCTTCTTCAGTACAAAGAAAGAAAGGCCGCAAAGCGGAGATCCCCAATAAATCTTGTTTTGGCGGGACTCATCTGGCTGGTGGTTTCCATCGTTTTCTTTATCATATACAGTGTTCAAAAATAAACCGCCTCTTTGGGCGGTTTTAATATAATCTTAAATTGTGCCCCGTTTCGTTAGATGGTACAATAAGCGATAGTGAGCATTGCTGAAAAGGAGATTTTTTATGTGTGGAATAGTGGGATATGCAGGTGCTGCCCAGGCAGCCCCCATTCTTCTTGAAGGACTTACCAGACTTGAATACAGAGGCTACGACTCTGCAGGCCTTGCGGTCAGAGACGGCAGCAATAAGGTAGAAGTGGTCAAGGCTAAGGGCCGCCTTCAGGTATTAAAGGACAAGACCGGTGACGGTACCGCCCTTCACGGTAATGTGGGAATCGGTCACACCAGATGGGCAACTCACGGAGAACCCTCCGAGAACAACGCTCATCCCCATATCAGCGACGATATGAACGTGGTGGCGGTTCACAACGGTATCATCGAAAACTACACGGAGATCAAGGACAAGCTCATCAGGAACGGTTATTCTTTTTACTCAGAGACCGATACCGAGGCCATTGTCAAGCTCATAGATTATTACTACAAAAAGTACAACATCGGACCCATCGACGCCATTGCGAAGACCATGGTGAGAGTCCGCGGTTCCTATGCCATTGCGGTAATGTTCAGGGAATATCCCGGTGAGATCTGGGTTGCAAGAAAAGACAGCCCCATGATCATCGGTGTGTCCGAGGATGCTGCTTTTGTGGCAAGCGACGTGCCCGCCATCCTTAAGCACACAAGAGACGTTTACTATATCGGAAACCTTGAGATGGCCGTTCTTCGTGCCGGAGAGGTTCATTTCTATAACCTGGACGGTGACGAGATAAAGAAAGACCTCTCCCACATCGAATGGGACAGTGAAGCGGCTGAAAAGGGCGGCTTCGAGCATTTCATGATGAAGGAGATCCACGAACAGCCCAAGGCCGTTTCCGATACCATCACCGCCTATGTCAAGGACGGAGACATCGATCTTTCTTCCTGCGGCATTACCGACGAAGATTTAAAGAAACTCCAAAGAATTTATATTTCCGCCTGCGGTTCCGCATATCATGTGGGCGTGACCATGCAGTATGTGGTGGAATCTTTGGTGAAGATCCCCGTGAGAGTAGAACTTGCCAGCGAATTCAGGTACAGAGATCCCATCCTTGAGAAGGGTTCCTGCATGATCGCCATCAGCCAGTCCGGTGAGACGGCAGACACTCTGGCAGCCATCCGCGAAGCCAAAGAAAAGGGGGTTACCACCCTGGGTATCGTCAACGTGGTAGGTTCCACCATTGCAAGGGAAGCTGACAAGGTTATCTACACCATGGCAGGTCCCGAGATCGCCGTAGCCACCACCAAGGCCTACAGCGCACAGCTCATCGCAGGATATCTTCTGGCAATAAAGACAGCCTTCGTCAAGGGAACCATCGACAAAGAACGCTACGATGCCCTGATTGCCGAACTGAAGGAACTTCCGGACAAGATCTCAAGGGTCCTTGAGGACAAAGAACGTATCCAGTGGTTCACCGCGAAATTCTCCCTTGCCCATGATATTTTCTTCATCGGCCGTGGCATGGACTACGCCATCAGCCTTGAGGGAAGCCTCAAAATGAAAGAGATAAGCTACGTGCACTCCGAAGCCTATGCGGCAGGTGAGTTAAAGCACGGCACCATCAGCCTTGTTGAGGACGGGACCCTGGTCATCGGTGTTCTTACCCAGCCTTCCCTTTATGAGAAGACAAGATCCAACCTTGTGGAGGTAAAGAGCCGCGGTGCTTACCTTATGGGCCTCACCACCGCAGGAAATTACGCCATTGAGGATACGGTGGACTTTACGATCTATATTCCCAAGATCGAGCCTCTATTTGCAAACTCCCTTGCCATCGTTCCCCTGCAGCTCATGGGCTATTACATGTCAGTTGCCAAGGGTCTGGACGTGGATAAGCCCAGAAACCTTGCAAAGAGCGTAACTGTGGAGTAAATCCGCCAAGGTTATTAAACCCCTTGCACTACTCGTGCTTTTTATGTAAAATGTCTGTGGGCTGTGCCCAAGAATATATTATTAAGGTCAGGTAATCATGAAGAAGAAAATTTTATCGACGGTACTTGCCGCCCTGTTACTCACAATCACTGCTTGCGGCGACTCCGCATCATCAGCTTCCAAGACTACCGAAGCAACGGTTTCTTCTATTTCCATCAAGGAAGATCCCATCGTTGTTTCCGTATCCGAGCCCGAACCCGAGCCCGAACCCGAAGAGAATCACGACGGTCAGTACAGAAGCGAACTTACCAACGAATGGATCAGCGAAGATATCAAAGATCAGCGCCCCATCGCCGTTATGGTGGACAATGAAAAGGTTGCCCTTCCTCATTACGGAACCAGCGAAGCCGATATCGTTTATGAACTTGTCAATTCCTACAAGAACGATTACATCACCCGTCTGATGTGCATCTTCAAGGACTGGAAGAACGTGCCCGTTATCGGTAATGTCCGCAGCGCACGTCCCACCAATATCATTCTTTTCCCCGAGTACAATGCCATCCTTATCCACGACGGCGGTCCTCACTGGATCAACGACTGGCTTAAGTATGATATCGCAAAGCACCACTTCAGCGGCGGCTTTGCCCGTATCGACAGAGGTAAGGCAGACTTCTACGAGGAGTACGTTACCACCGAAGACCATAAGGGAACCGAAGGCTTTGCGGGAAAGACCTATGTCGGACTTGTAAACCGCATCAAGAAGGCAGGCTTCGGCGAAGAATATAACAAATACTACATGGGAGAGCATTTTACTTTCTCCGACAAGGAATTTTCCTTAGAGGATGAAGCAAAGGCTCAGAAGGCTGAGAACATCGAGTTGCCTTTCCCTCACAATAAGTCAAATCTGAAGTACAATAAAGAGACAAAGACCTACGACTACTACGAGTACGGCGAGCTTTACACCGATGCTGCGGCCGAGACCGAAAAGAGAATGTCCTTTAAGAACCTGATCATCTACTCCGCAAAGCTTATCGAGCAGGATGAGAACGGATACATGATCTACGGGGCCATCGATTCCGGTGAAGGCTACTACATCACAAACGGTTATGCGATCCCTATCAAGTGGAAGAAAGCAGGCATGGACAAGCTTACCGAGTTCACCAATGCAAAGACCGGAGAGCCCATTACCCTTAACACCGGTAAGACCTACATTTCCATCGTTCCTACCGATTTCTGGAAGAAACTCGTTATTGAATAAGATTTTTATGATAAATACCGCGCAAAGTCATTTTGCGCGGTTTATCAGTTAGACAAAGGATCTGTTATGATAGAATTTATAAAAAAGATGTACCGCAAGTATGAGGAACTCTTCTGGTACGTCGTTGTGGGAGTCATAGCCACCATTTCCTCCCTGGGGGTCAAGTTCCTGTGGAACATTTTTGTTTTCGGAAATCCCTTAAATCCCACGGCAGCTCAGACTTTTATCCTGAGCGTCGTTAACTGGATCGCGGGAGTAGAGACTTCCTATCCTTTGAGCCGCAAGCTGGTATTTAAGTCAAACGGCCCTGTTTTAAAAGAGTATATAAGTTTCCACGTGTCCAGACTTTCCACCTGGCTCATGGATCTTCTTATCACAGAAATACTGGGACCTTTACTCGGCATCAATGTTTATATCACCACCGGAATATCAATGGTACTGGTTGTGATCTTCAACTATATCCTCAGTAAGCTGTTTGTTTTCAAAAAGAAACCCGAGGAAACTCCGGCAGAACTCGGCGAAGATATTGCCAACAAGCCCGAATGAACACTGTAAACATCCGTATAGAAAGCAGTAAGGACAGGTAAAGCATGAAATACACATTCGATTGGAAGGAATATGCGAAAATAGCAAGAGAAGCCGGCGCGGAAGGCTGTGTTCTTCTTAAGAACGAGAAAAACACCCTGCCCCTTAGTAAGGGATCGAGGGTCGCTCTTTTCGGCCGTACCCAGTTTGACTATATCAAAAGCGGCAGCGGTTCCGGCGGACTTGTAAATACTCCCTATGTGGTAAACATCTACGACGGCCTTAAGAATTCGGGTTCCGTGGAACTTGATGAGACCGTTGCGGATATCTACAGAGACTGGCTTAAGGACCATCCTTACGACAAGGGTGTGGGCTGGGCCGGAGAACCCTTCAGCCAGGTGGAAATGCCACTGGATCAGGATATCGTAAGGGAGGCTGCATCAAGAAACGATGTTGCTGTCGCTGTCATCGGCCGTCTTGCGGGTGAAGACAAGGACAACACTCCCGACAGGGGAAGCTACACCTTAAGAGACGATGAAGAGGACATGATCAAAGTGCTCACCGCAAACTTTGAGAAGGTCTGCGTGCTCATTAATTCCGGAAATATCATCGACATGAAATGGGTGGGTGAACTTGATCCTTCAGCTGTCCTTTATGTATGGCAGGGCGGTGTTGAAGGCGGTAACTCCGTGGCGGATGTGGTTACGGGTAAGGTCAATCCTTCGGGACATCTTGCGGACACCATTGCCAAAGACATCAAGGATTACCCCTGCGAAGGACACTTTGGAGACCCCAATGAGGGGATATACGTTGAGGATATCTTCGTAGGTTACCGTTATTTTGAAACCTTTGCCAGAGACAAGGTGCTCTATCCCTTCGGCTTCGGTCTTTCTTATACAACTTTTGAGCACAGAGCCGGAATATCCTTTGAGGGAAAGGGTATCACCGTCAACGTCACTGTAAAGAACACAGGTACCGTGCCCGGCAAGGATGCGGTCCAGGTTTACTATAAAGCTCCCGCAGGAAAGCTTTCAAAGCCCGAGAGAGAGCTGGTTCGCATTGCAAAGACCGGCGTTATCGAGCCCGGCTGCGAGGAACAGATCTCGGTTTCTTTTTCCGTTATGGAAATGGCTTCCTTCGATGACGGAGGATATACGGAAAATCCGGACTGCTATGTGCTTGAGCCCGGCGAATATACCATCTTTGAAGGCGAGGATGTAAGGCGCGCAATGCCCATAGGAGGTATCAGCCTCGGAGATCTTATCGTTACCGAAAGACTCAGCGAAGCACTGGCACCCATCAAGCCCTTCAAGCGTATGGCAAGGACCGAAAAGGGTGAGCTTATCTGGCAGGATACTCCTTTAAGGAAGATCGGTCCCATGGAGCGGATCGCCGAAGAGCGTAAGAACCTTAAAGAGAATCCCTACAAGGGAAGACAGGAATATAAACTTAAGGATGTCAAAGAGGGAAGGATCACTCTTGATGAATTTGTTGCGGGATTGAGCGACAGTGAGATGATCGCCATGACCAGGGGCGAGGGCATGTGCTCCCACAGGGTTACGGCAGGTACCGCAGGTGCCTTTTGCGGATCCACCGATGCCCTTAATTCCTACGGTGTTCCTACTCTATGCTGTGCGGACGGCCCCAGTGGTATCCGTATGGATGCCGGCACCAAGGCCATGCAGGTTTCAAACGGAGTATCACTTGCCTGCACCTTTAACCCCGGGCTTGTCACAAAACTTTACGATTATCTCGGCAAAGAACTGAGACTTAACAGGATCGACTCACTTCTCGGTCCCGGTATGAACATACACAGAAGTCCCCTTAACGGACGAAACTTTGAGTACTTCAGCGAAGACCCTTACCTTACGGGCATCATGGCAGTATCGGAGCTTAAGGGCATGCACAGACATCATGTTACCGGCATGATCAAGCATTTCTCCTGCAACAATCAGGAGTTCGGCCGTCACACCATCGACAGTGTGGTTTCCAAGAGAGCCCTCAGGGAGATCTACTTAAAGGGCTATGAGATGGCGGTAAAAGAAGGCGGGGCATATCTCATAATGTCTACCTACGGACTTTTGAACGGCACCCACACCGCATCAAGCTTCGATCAGAATGAGACCGTTCTTCGCAAAGAATGGGGCTTTAAGGGAATCGTTGCCACAGACTGGTGGACCTACATCAACGAAGAGGGCGGCGAGTCGAGCCGTCAGTACACCTCCTTTATGATCCGCGGAGCCAACGACGTTTATATGTGCTCCACCAATGCTCTCGAGAATGCCAACAAGGACGATTCGGAAGAGGGCCTTAAGAAGGGTATCTTCACAAGGGCCGAGCTTGAAAGAAATGCAAAGAGGATCCTTACGGTAGCCATGGGTTCCCTGGCTTACGATATTATGAACGGTGAGACTGATGAGTGGGAAGTACTTAACGTTCCAAAGAATGTTTCCACCGGTAAGGTCAATAACTTCGACGTAAGTCTTGAGGGCGGAGAGAAGGAAGTGGATCCTTCCCTTATTGATACCTCCAGAGGCACCGAGAACAGGATCAAGCTTCATTTTGCCAAACTTTCAAGATATAAACTGGTGATGGAACTTAATGCAAAGGGCAGTGAGCTGGCACAGATCCCCCTGACCCTTTCCCTGAACGGAACTCCCAAGAAGGTCATCTCTCTGACCGGTAACGATGTAGAGTTCAGGGAAGAGACCATGTCTCTTGAAACCTACATGACAATCGATGCATACCTTAGTCTTTCCTTTGGTCAGGATGGCATCACCATCCGCAGGATGAGGATCATGGAAGAATAACAGGAGTCGGTATGAAATCTTCTCGTACGGGCATCTTTAATATCAGCCTTTTCGCCAGAAACAAGGCACGCATAGCAGAAAGAAACTACAAGGGTCTCATGATCGGAGGCTGTGTGTTTCTTTTTGTTACGCTGTCTGTTTTCATCGCGAAGAGGCTTATTTTTCATCTTCCCATCAGCCTTTCACTGCTTATATATGCACCCCTGAGTCTTTCGGTGGTGGTGGTGACACTGCTGCTTTTCGATAAGCATGCGGCGGTGGTGGCCTATGGGATCAATCTTTGGTATATCTTTATTTTTGTCGCAATGTTCCATATTCAGATCATTTATAGGAGCAGGTGGTGCGTGATAGTATATGCTCTTGTGGCCCTTTTGCTTGCGGTGCAGTTCCTGACGGAGCCCGTGAGGCTTTTGCTGGGTCAGACCGTGGGGGCTCTGCTTTTCGGTCTGGGTGTCTTTATCACAAACGGGGGCTTTATCACCGAGACACAGGGGCTTGAGATCTTTTCTTCCGCCATGTTCGCCACTGCCGTCGGCCTTGTGAGCAGCTATGTGAACCTTGAGATCATTTCCTTCCATGAAGAAATGTTTTCTTTTAACGACGAGGATTCAGGCGTATTTCTTTCCGAGTACGACGATGTGTACTGGGAGGGCCGCACCAAGTACGGCGTATTGAGCGGCAAGCCCCTGTCCGAACGTAAAGTTCTTTCCGCAGTCCTTAATATAAGCAAAAGAAAACTGATGCACATCCGCAGAGAAAATGTTTTTGACCTTGCGGAGGGCATGTCCTGGACCCAGATGCGAGAGCGCTTTCTTACCATGTCCGCGGATCTTACTTCCAGAAAGAGACTTAAGAATTTCTTTGACATAAACATACTGGAACGAAAAGCGGCTTCGGGCTCCAAGCGTTTCAGTCTGATGTGCGGCTTCAACCTTAAGAACGGCGAGAAGATGTGGGTGGACATGGAGCTGGTGGTAAAGAACCATCCCATCACCGGTGAAGTCATGGGTACCCTGCTCATTGAGGATGTGACGGAAGAGCGTATCCTTATGGGTGTCCTTACCAAGATAGTTGAGAAGAACTGCGATGCCGACATAAGCTTTGAGGTTAATTCAGACTATACCCTGTTTATCCTGACAGGGTCCGCCAAGGAGCTTAACATAGAAAGAATGCCCGCATATCCCGAGATCGTCAGGGACTTTTCGGAACGTGTTGTGCCCGAAGGCAGAGAAAAGTTCTTAAAAGAAGCCGAGATCCCCAATATCCTTACGGAACTTGAAAGGAACGGCGTGTACGAGATCTACGTAAGCGAACTCCTTGAAGACGGTTCCGTTCGCAGGAAACGATTGCAGCACTCCTTCCTTGATCCCCAGCACCGCTTCATCAATGTCATCATGCAGGACATTACGGAAGTTATTGCCAGGGAAGAAGCCATCAATTCGGAACTTGAGAAGGCCCTGATCGACAAGGACAAGGCCATGCGTTCCCAGAAGGAATTCCTGACCCGTGTAAGTCATGAGATAAGGACTCCCATGAATGCCATCCTCGGCCTTTCCTCCCTTCTTGAGACGGACTTTGACAAACAGGATCTTCTTATTAAAGAGATACAGCAGATCCGGTATTCCGGACAGTTTCTTTTGAGCCTTGTTAACGACGTGCTGGATATGTCCAAGCTCGAACAGGGCAAGTTCGAACTGCAGATGGAAGAGGTTTCCGTCGGAGTCCTGGCTGATTCCGTAGAAATGATGATAGCCCCCATGTGTAAAAAGAAAGGGGTAAACTTCTCCGCCAAACTCATGATCCCTTCGGTGGTAAGAGTGCGCACCGATAAGCTGCGTCTTGCCCAGATCTTTGTGAACCTTTTGTCCAACGCCGTCAAGTACACGCCTGCAGGGGGTAATGTAAGGTTCCTGGGTACCGTTGCACATGAGACCCCCACCCATATGTCCTGCGTGTTCAAGATCTCTGATGACGGTATAGGCATGAGCCCCGAATTCCAGAAGCACCTGTTTGAGCCCTTCTCTCAGGAATCAAGGGTCGTTAATTCCGAACTGGGAGGTACGGGTCTCGGACTTTCCATCACAAAGGGTATAGTCGATGCCTTCGGCGGCAGGATCGAAGTCGACAGCAGACAGGGAATGGGCAGTGAGTTCACCGTTACCCTTGATATAGAAAAGGCAAAGGCACTTTCCCCGAAGCCTAAGGAAACGGTGGAGGGGGATCTTTCGGGACTCAGGATCCTGGTGGTGGAAGACAACGAGATAAACCGTGATATTGCCGTGACCCTCCTTGAGAAAAAGAACGTGCAGGTGGATACCGCAGAGAACGGCAAAGAGGCGGTGGATAAGTTCATGGCTTCCGAAGAAGGCTTTTACGATGCCGTTATCATGGATATAAGGATGCCAGTCATGGACGGTGAGACCGCAGGCCGCCTTATGAGAAAGAGCGGAAGGAGCGATGCTCATACCGTTGCGATCATTGCTATGAGCGCCAACCATCCCGATGCGGTGGAGAGCAGGGAGAGCATCTTTGATGCATATCTTACAAAGCCCGTAAATCCTTCTTTAATGTATTCAACCATATACGAAAAGACTGTACATTAGGGCTTTTGAAAATTTTTTTAAAAAACTGAAATATCATATTGACAACGCCAAGGACGTTGACGTACAATATACAGTGCTTTATTTTGGAGTGCTGTATTTTTGTGCGCTTTTTTAAGGCTCCGAAATAGCCAAAAAATCAGAACGGGGTGAATGTCAATGGAAAAAAACAGAATACGTCCTGTGACCTCAGGTAAGAATTCCCGCATGAGCTTTTCCAAGTCCAAAGAAGTCCTGGAAATGCCCAACCTCATCGAGGTACAAAAGGATTCTTATGAGTGGTTTGTGCATGACGGACTCAAGGAAGTGCTTGACGACATTTCTCCGATTGAAGACTTTGCCGGTCACTTAAGTTTGGAATTTATCGGTTCCGAGCTTTGCCGTGACGATGCCAAGTACACGATCGAAGAGTGCAAGGAACGCGATGCTACATATGCAGCGCCCTTAAAGGTTAAAGTGCGTCTTTGCAATAAGGAAACGGGAGACATCATCGAACATGATATCTTCATGGGCGACCTTCCCTTAATGACCGCTACCGGTACATTCGTTATCAACGGTGCGGAAAGAGTTATCGTCAGCCAGATGGTTCGTTCTCCGGGCATCTATTATAATATTGAACACGATAAAATCGGCAAACGTCTTTTCTTTACGACAGTTATCCCCAACCGCGGAGCGTGGTTAGAGTACGAAACAGACTCTAACGATGTTTTCTACGTGCGCGTAGATCGTACCAGAAAGGTACCCATTACCGTGCTTTTGCGTGCTCTCGGTCTTGGCACCAATGACGAGATCCACGAAGTATTCGGCGATGAGCCCAAGATCGAAGCTTCTCTTACCAAGGATACCGCTTCCAACTATCAGGAAGGTCTCCTTGAACTCTACAAGAAGATCCGTCCCGGCGAGCCTCTTTCCGTAGACAACGCAAAGAGCCTTATTGAGGGCATGTTCTTCGATCCCAAGAGATACGATCTTGCCAGAGTCGGAAGATATAAATTCAATAAGAAGCTTGCTCTTCGTAACCGCATCCGTAACCAGGTTCTGGCCGAGGATGTTGTAAGCCCTCTTACCGGTGAAGTTATCGCCGAGAAAGGCACCAAGGTTACCGCAGAACTTGCGGACGATATCCAGAACGCAGCCGTTCCTTTTGTATTCGTACAGACCGAGGAACGTGTTGTTAAGGTGCTTTCAAACCTTATGGTAGATATCACCTGCTTTGTTGACTGTGATCCCGCAGAGCTTGGTATCAACGAGAAAGTTCACTACCCCACCCTTGCAGCCATCCTTGAGGAGTATGCCGGCAACGAGGGAGAACTTTTCGATGCCATCAAGCGCAACGCACACAACCTTGTTCCCAAGCACATCACCAAGGAAGATATCTTTGCTTCCGTTAACTATAACATCCACCTTGAGTACGGCGTAGGCCACGACGATGATATCGACCACCTTGGCAACCGTCGTATCCGTGCCGTAGGTGAGCTCCTTCAGAACCAGTACCGTATCGGTCTTGCAAGACTTGAGCGTGTGGTTCGTGAAAGAATGCAGACACATGATTCTGATGAGGTTACCCCTCAGGCCCTCATCAACATCAAGCCCGTGCAGGCAGCAGTCAAGGAATTCTTCGGATCCTCCCAGCTGTCCCAGTTCATGGACCAGAACAACCCTCTTGCTGAGCTGACTCATAAGAGACGTCTTTCGGCCCTCGGACCCGGCGGTCTGTCAAGAGAGCGTGCATCCTTCGAAGTTCGAGACGTACATTACTCCCACTACGGACGTATGTGCCCCATCGAGACTCCCGAAGGTCCCAACATCGGACTTATCAACTCCCTTGCTTCTTACGCAAGGATCAATGTATACGGATTCATCGAGGCTCCTTATCGTAAGATCGACAAGACCGATCCCGAGAATCCCAGAGTTACCGACGAAGTAGTCTACATGACTGCCGACGAAGAGGATAACTACCATGTAGCACAGGCTAACGTAGCCCTGAATCCCGACGGAACCTTCGTTAAGAACAATATTTCCGGTCGTTTCCGCGAAGAGACTCAGGAATACCCCAAGACCATGTTCGATTTCATGGACGTGTCTCCCAAGATGGTATTCTCCGTTGCTACCGCACTTATTCCTTTCCTTGCCAACGACGATGCTAACCGTGCCCTCATGGGATCCAACATGCAGCGTCAGGCGGTTCCTCTTATGGTTACCGAAGCACCCGTTGTAGGTACCGGTATGGAGCCCAAGGCAGCCGTTGATGCAGGTGTGTGTGTTGTTGCCAAAGAGAGCGGTACCGTTGAGTACGTTTCTTCCAACATGATCACCATCGCATATGATAACGGTGAAAAAGAAGATTACAAGCTTACCAAGTTTTCACGAAGCAACCAGAGTAACTGCTACAACCAGAAGCCCATCGTATTCAAGGGCAACCGCGTTGAAAAGGGTGAGGTCATCGCAGACGGTCCTTCCACCAACGGCGGAGAGCTGGCTCTCGGTAAGAACCCTCTTATCGGCTTCATGACCTGGGAAGGTTACAACTACGAGGACGCCGTTCTTTTAAGCGAGCGTCTTGTAAGAGACGATGTTTATACATCCATCCACATCGAAGAATACGAAGCAGAAGCACGTGACACCAAGTTAGGACCCGAGGAGATCACCCGCGACGTTCCCGGTGTCGGCGATGATGCTCTTAAGGATCTGGACGACAGAGGTATCGTTCGTATCGGTGCCGAAGTCCGTGCCGGTGATATCCTTGTAGGTAAGGTTACACCTAAGGGTGAGACAGACCTTACCGCCGAAGAAAAGCTCCTTCGTGCCATCTTCGGTGAGAAGTCCCGTGAAGTTCGTGATACCTCTCTTAAGGTTCCTCACGGCGAATACGGTATCGTAGTTGATGTTAAGGTATTTACAAG